>Ga0075124_10001619_pt1 | contig 10492 bp, 7 predicted proteins | sample AntAceMetag02UKS_FD_69809 | JGI IMG/M metagenome (GOLD analysis project Ga0075124, IMG submission 69809) | Saline lake microbial communities from Ace Lake, Antarctica - Antarctic Ace Lake Metagenome 02UKS | ecosystem: Environmental > Aquatic > Non-marine Saline and Alkaline > Saline | place... | reverse complement strand
CCCAAATACTTCACGCACCTTGCGCCGGATCGCTGGCGTGGCATTTACCAGTCGGTCATGATTCCCTAGAATATAGTGCAGGGTGACTTCACAATCAAAACGTTCGCTGAGTGTACGGAATAATTGAATGGTCTCAGCAACTCGCTCTTCCGCGCAGATAGCGTCAATTATCTTCAGCAGGGTTCTTTCAGCCTCTGACCCTTCTGTTATTGAATCGTTATCCTGATACGGACGATCAGACCCTTTCAACCAATAGGCGGAGCGTGAAAGTTCGAGGATATCACCTGCCAGGACGAAATCAATCTTCTTGATATGATTGGCAAGCGCTGCCTGGTTGATCTCGGTAAAATAGATTTGGTACGTCTCTGCAGGTAAATTCCTATTGAAACGCATCCCGCCAATTTGAGTGGATTGCGCTTCAGAAAGGTGCAGATCAGATAGAACAATTAACATTATCACTCCTGAGCAAATGCAGATTTTCTAAGGAATTATACTGTGTAAGGATAAATGATGAGGTTAAAGGGGGGTGACCAGGCTACATATCCATATCGACTGTCCTGACCATCAGATTGAGTTGATGACCGTTGCAAAAGCGTCAATGATCTCAGAGATATCTTCATCTTTGACCCAGTAATGACATACCAGACGGAAATGGCGCGGACCCGTTGTTCCAACCTTGATACCCAATGCCATTAATTTCTTAGCACATGTCTCAGCATCAATCCCCAGGGATGAGTCTAATTTCAGATAGACCATATTCGTATTCGGCGACCCCTTATCAATAAGGATCCCCGGGAGCTCAGATAGTCCTATTGCCAGCTCCCTTGCGTGTTGATGGTCGTCAGCCAACCGATCCACCATCTCGTCCAGTGCCACGATCCCGGCAGCAGCCAATACACCAGCCTGGCGCATTCCGCCGCCCAACTGCTTCCTGATCCGGTTTGCTTTTGCAATAAATTCATGGGAACCGCATAAAACCGACCCGACCGGGGCGCATAAGCCCTTGCTCAGGCAAAAAGTCACAGAATCAACCATATCCGCCAGCGCATAAGCCGACAGACCCTGGTCAACAGCCGCGTTGAAAATCCTTGCGCCGTCAAGGTGCACCGCTAATCCTGCAGCATGGGCTGCATCAGTGGCTTCCAGCATGTATTCTCGGGAAATGGACATACCGCCGCATTTATTCTGCGTATTTTCAAGGATCAGCAGGCGTGATTTCGGAAAGTGTGGGTCGTCTGCCCTGACGGCATGGTTTATATCCTCAATGGAAAGCGTCCCATCCGGTTGGTTTGGAATGGTATGTGGGTTGACACCGCCCAACGCCGCTACCCCACCCCCTTCATAAATAAAAGTATGGGCACAATCACCCATGATCGCTTCATCTCCTCGGGTGCAGTGTGTGAGAACCGCTGCCAGATTTCCCATGGTTCCGGAAGGGATCAACAATCCTGCTTCCTTCCCCATCCGCTCGGCGGACATCACCTGCAAGCGATTTACCGTCGGGTCCTCACCGTAAACATCGTCCCCAAGTTCTGCGTTTGCCATCGCCCTGCGCATCTTTTCAGTCGGCAGAGTTACGGTATCTGATCGGAGATCAATCCACTTCATCCGGTTTTCCTTTCAATCCTTCGGAGCTCTGACAGGATATTTTCCAGCTCGGCTGGCAGCGGTGCTTCAAAGCTGCGTGGCGCACGCTCGCCGAACAGTTTGATCGACAATGATTTAGCATGCAGGAAGAATCCACTCATTTCAATGCTCTGATTCCGGTGTCCATACAGCGTATCTCCAACGACCGGGACGCCAATATAACTCAAATGGACGCGGATTTGGTGCGTCCTCCCGGTGATGAGATGGACTTCCAGATAGGTTTGGTTTTTAAACCGTTCCATTGTATAGTATTCACTGACAGCGGGCTTACCCTGCCCCCACAGCCCTACAGCCATCTTAGTGCGGATATTGTGATCCCGTTCAATGGGGGCTTCAATTCGTCCTGTGGGCGTCGGTGGAGCGCCGTCAACAAGTGCCAGATACGTCTTCTGCATGTCGCGAGATTTGAACTGTTTCACCAACCATTTATACGCTTTATCCGTCTTGGCGAAGATCAGGACACCCGATGTCTCCTTATCCAAACGGTGGACAACACCCGGGCGGTCAACCTCACCAACGCTGCGTATAGGTGGATAATATGCCAGCAGTGCGTTCACAAGGGTCCTCGAAGAATTGCCAGCACCAGGGTGAACGACCATCCCTGCTGCTTTATTCAAGACGAGTACATCCGCATTTTCAAAGAGGATGTCAAGCGGAATGTCTTCCGGGACTAGACTATCAACTTCATCATCGGGAACCAGGACAGTAATGGTTTGCCCTGGTTTAATCTTTGTTCCCCCCTTTTCGACAGCCAATCCATCCAGATTTACATACCCATTTTCAATCAGTCTTTTGACCCGGGTTCGCGAGATTTCCGGTAATTGATCCGACAGATATTTATCTATCCGGACATCCTCTCCCGGTTGGACCAAAATTTGGTATTCTTTCTGTTTCATAGGTTCTCTTTAGAGGATTCCGCTTCCTTGGAAGCAAGCTCATCCAGGTTCAACGCACTTTTTTTATCACGGCGCTCATTGATCCAGAGGGATAGGATTAATAACCCAACGCCGATTGTGATGCTTGAGTCAGCAATGTTGAAGACCGGGAACTCACCAACAGCGATGAAATCGGTCACCGGTCCGAACACGATCCGATCAATAAGGTTACCGAGTGCCCCCCCCATCTGCATCGCCATCGCAATCCTTGTAAGCGTCTCATTCAGAGGTATCTGGGGGTAATAATAGATGATAAAGATAGAGATGACCACGGCAAGGACAGCAAAAATAAGACCACCGGATTGGAAAAGTCCAAAAGCAGCCCCGGTATTTTCCCAATAGACGAACCGGAAATAAGTCGCCAGCCATTCTACCGGCATCCATTCTCCATAAAAAGGAATGTTCGCACGTACAACAGCTTTGCTGATCTGGTCAAGGGTAATAATCAACCCTGCTACGGTGAACAGCAACCAGTAAATTTTAATGAACTTCTTCAATTGAATCTCCCAATGTCCTCAGATTTTTTCAATGCAGATCCGGACTGATTCGCCATCGAATTCATCCTGTAAGAATGGCAGGTTCTCTGGAATCACGCCCTTTGTCATCTCCCTCGCCAATGTCTCTTCGGCGATATAACTCACAAAGTCATCTATCGCTTTGGCCAGGTGTTCAGATGCTGAATAGAATAAATGGATTCTATCCGCGATGTCAAGGTCTGCATCTTTCCTGAGTGATTGTACCCGCCGGACAAATTCCCGGACAAGCCCTTCATTGACCAAATCTGGCGTTAATTCCGTAACCAGGGCAGCAAGGTAAGCCCCTTCAGAGGCAACAGCAAAACCTTCTTTTGCCTCTGCCCGAACCTCCACTTCATCTGGGGAAATCTCAAAATCTTCCCCAGCAACATTAATAGAAAGCATCTCTCCATCAAGCAGTTTCCGGGCAGATTGATCCGCTGGAAGCTCAAGTAGGGTTTTACGGACTTGCGGATATTGCGCCTTAAAACGCTGTCCCAGCTGTTTCGGCAGCGGGTTCAAGCTGAAGCTCACGGCTTCGCTTGCGCTCCCCAACAGGCTCACAGATTTGACGTTCAATTCATCTTCAAGCAGGTCTGCATAATCTGAGACAACACATTGCTCCTGTGCGTTGCCGATCACAAAAGCCGCCTCTGCGAGAGGTTGTCGGACTTTCAAATTCTCAGAGTTTCGGGCGGCATGCCCTAATGACGCCAATTTCATCACTGTCGCCATATCCTGATTGAGTTTCTCATTAATCAAATCAGGGTTAAATTTCGGCCATTGCGCCAGATGAACAGAGATCGGCGCGTCAGGGTTGACCTTGCGGACCAGGTTCTGATAAAGCTGTTCCGCGATGAATGGCATGGTTGGCGCCAGCAGGAAGGACAGGGCTTTGAGCGCCTCATACAGAGTCGCATATGCAGCGGATTTATCGGAATCTGATTCGGTCTTCCAATACCGTCGACGGGATCTGCGCAGGTACCAGTTGGAAAGCTGGTCAACGAATTTCTCGATCGGTCGCGTCGCAGCTGGGACATCATAATTCTCGAAAGCTTGGGTTACATCCCGGATGAGGGTATGCAGTGATGAGAGCAGCCACTTATCCAAGTCGCTGTATTCAGGTTTCACCGTTCCATCTGGGGTCCATTCATCCAGGTTGGCGTATGTCACGAAGAATGAATAGGTGTTCCACAAGGTGAGTGTGAGATTCCGAACGACATCTCCGACCAGATCTTCTGAGAAACGCCGTTCCTGCCCTGGAGGTCCCGCTGTGTACAAATACCAGCGCAACGCATCTGCGCCGTGTTTGTCGATTACATCCCAAGGTTCCACCACGTTCCCCTTGGATTTAGACATCTTATGTCCATCCTTATCGAGGATCAATCCCAGGCAGATGACGTTATTGAAGCAGTGGCTGTCAAACACAAGTGTGCTGATCGCGTGCAGGGTATAGAACCAGCCGCGGGTTTGGTCAACCGCCTCACAGATGAAATCCGCAGGGAACTGTTTTTTAAATGTGTCTACGTTTTCAAATGGGTAATGCCACTGCCCTACCGGCATTGACCCTGAATCAAACCACACATCAATCAGCTCAGGAACCCGGTTCATCCTGCCGTGACATTCAGGGCATTCAAGATGGACATTGTCCACATAGGGTCGGTGCAGATCAAGGTCACTCAGATCCTTGCCAGCATACTTACTCAGCTCTTCAACAGAGCCCACACAAACCTGGTTGCGGCAATTCTCACATTCCCAAACCGGAAGCGGTGTCCCCCAATACCGCTCACGCCCCAGTGCCCAATCAATGTTGTTTTCAAGCCAGTTGCCAAACCGGCCATGCTTGATGTAATCCGGATACCAGTTGACGTTCTCGTTCAATTCGACCAGGCGGTCTTTTAATTCGCTCGTGCGGATAAACCAGGTCGGTCGGGCACAGTACAGTAAAGGTGTATCACAGCGCCAGCAGAAAGGATAGGTATGCTCATAGGTGCCTATCTCGAACAATAAGCCACGCTGGTCAAGGTCCTTGACAATCTGCGGATCAGCATCTTTCACCCACATCCCTGCCCAGGGGCGGACATCATTCTTGAACCGTCCGCTGTCGTTGACCGTCATCAAAATGGGCAGGTCGTTGTCAATTGCCATTTGCATGTCATCCGCGCCGAACGCAGGTGCAATATGCACCAGACCGGTGCCGTCTTCAGTGGTGACAAAATCCGCCATCACGATATAATGCGCGTCCTTCTCAACTGGAAGGAAGGTGAAGAGCGGGAGATACTTCTTGCCTTTGAGTTGCTTCCCTTTATATGTCTTCACGATTTTATAATCCCTGTCACCCAAGGCATGTTCAAGCAGAGATTTCGCCAGGATCAAATATTCTTCACTACCCCCATTTTCTAATTTGACCTTTACATACTCCATCTCTGGGTGCGCTGCTACCGCGACATTTCCGGGAAGCGTCCAGGGTGTGGTCGTCCATACCAGCAGTGAGGTATTCTCCTCATCAGCGAGAGGCATACGTACAAATAACGAAGGATCTATCGCCTGCGCATATCCCTGGGCAACCTCGTGATCTGAAAGGGGCGTTCCGCACCGCGGGCAATATGGGACAACTTTAAACCCTTGATAAAGCAGACCTTTATCCCAGATGGATTTGAGGAGCCACCAGACTGATTCGATATAGGAATTTTTATAGGTAATGTATGCATCGTCCAGATCAACCCAATATCCTATCCGGTCAGTAAGTTTTTCCCATTCTTTAATATAGGTAAAAACGGAATCCCTACATAGCTCATTGAACTTTGCGATACCGTAATCTTCGATATCTTGTTTATTGGTGAATCCAAGGCGTTTCTCAACTTCAATTTCCACTGGCAAACCATGCGTATCCCAGCCGCCACGCCGTGAAACATGGTAGCCATTCATACATTTATAACGCGGGAACATATCCTTGAATACGCGCGCTAGGACATGATGTACACCAGGCTTCCCGTTTGCAGTTGGCGGGCCTTCAAAGAAGACATACTCTGGTCCACCTTCCCGGCTTTCCATGGATTGGTGGAAAATATCCTTCTTTTGCCAAAACCTCAATATCTCATTTTCCATAAGATTAATGTTTAATCTTGACGATACAGGTTCAAACATAGATCCTCCGTATAGATTAATCAAAAATACTCGTCCCGGGTCAGGGACGAGTAATATACCCGCGGTACCACCCTGGTTTTCACAGTACTGTGAACACCTCAGTCGATTGCGTCACAATGTGAACAGAACCGCATTTTGATAACAGAGAATGACTCTGGCGCACTTACTTTTCCCATTTGGATGTTCAGATTGCTGCTCCGGAATGATTTTCCTCAGTCATGGCTTCCCGGCTTTCACCAAAATCCGGGATCGCTAATAGTCAGAGGGCTGGGTACTCGTTTCCATCTGTGCATGACGATCACAATTTTCAACAATTAAATTATGCCACAAGTACTGGGATGGGTCAATGTCAGCCCTGGGTTACATGGATCACAAATGTATATATCCGCTTCCATTGATCAGGCTTTCCAAAAGAATGTGGAATCTTAAATAATTTTCATCAAAATGATTTCTACATCACACTTTGAAAATGATATCGAATACACACTCATTCTTTTAAGTGAACCCCGTTAGCTAGACCACGAATCTACAAAGTTAAGGTGGTTATTGAGGATTCTGCCAAGAAATATCTGCGCGATGGTATTTCCCCTAACATTCATACTTACATACTTGAGTACAAGGAATCCAGGTCCACAGAAAAAGATCCTGCTCTTGTAAGCGCGAGTTCTTTTATTATCGATGCATTCATTCAAACGTTGACCTTTTCGTAGTAAGTTTCTCTCCCAATATGATGAGATACCCTTTGCTTAGAAAGGGACTTATGAATCAAAAAATCCCCAATCCTGGGGATTTTTTGATTTTCTCTCAAGGGAGCCTGATGGGGGTCGACCCCAAGGCCTCCGCATCGAAAACTCTTTCAGACTTGTTACTTCATTTTCACGATCATTTCATCCACTTCTGTTGCTCCCTCCGCATAGAACTTTTCTTCATCGGGGTCAAGCTCACGGAGTAATCGCAAGAACTCCCCGGCGTGGACGCGTTCCTCGTCTGCAATGTCCTTGAGCACTTCAATAGCGAGTTTGTTTTTAGTTGACTCCGCAAGTTGCATATACATTTGTGTGGCTTCATACTCTGCCGCCACCAAGAATCGAACGGCTCTGATGAGTTCCTCATCAGTGAGCTTCCTATCGTTTGCCAACCCTGAAAATGGCGATCCAAAATCTGGCATGTCAATCCTCCTTTATTGTTTATGTTGGGTTTTCGCCCAACGGTTTGCGTTACCTGCTCGTGGGCGGAACTGGATCATGCGGAAGGGCCAGTTCTCACAAAGTCAGACCAACTTCATAAATAGTCCTGCTTCCCACGGGACCGGCGGACACTTTTTAGCAGGTGGTTTAAATTATAAATGCTTTTACTCATTTCTGTTCAAGCTTTCAGAAATCTTCCGCCGAATAAAAACGTATCGCAACTGAACGGTCCATCAGGAAGGCTATTAAAAAAGCCCTTGCGGGCTTTTCTCTTTTTGGGTGCCTGATGGGACTCGAACCCACAGTATCCGCATCCACAGTGCGGCGCTTTAACCATTAAGCCACAGGCACCATATTAACAAACCTGATTCTATCATATCAATTATTGCTTTGCAAGAATTTTTCGATTTGCACTGCTAATTCCACCCGATCAATGGTCACCTGCTCGCGTGTTTTTAAGTTCTTGACTGCTGCTTTTCCATCCGCCAGCTCATCCGGCCCCAGAATTACAGCCACAGGGATATCCAACCTGTCAGCATATTTTAACTGCTTCCCGAGTTTGTCCGGCTCAGGGTAAACCACCGTCCGGAATCCAGCCTCACGGATCTCTGCCGCGGCCCGCATGGTTTCAGCCAGAACGGCTTCGTCAAACAGGGTTACGATGACCTGGGGTTTGTTGCCCAACCGCTCCGGGATCACACCCGCATCCCGCAGCACCAATTCCATGACCACATCCCCCATCGCAAAGCCCACACCTGGCATCCGCATCCCCCCCACATCCGCCACCAGGTTGTCATAACGCCCGCCGCCTAATATCGCCCGCGATTGACCGCCCAATTCAAAGGCTTCAAAAACGGTGCCGGTGTAATAATCCAAGCCGCGGATCACCTTTGGGTTATATGCCACATAATCTGCAACGCCAAATGTCTGGATCAGATCAAAGAACTCAACCAATTCATCAGAATCCTGCCAGAGGTCCTGATTACTCAGAAGGCTCAACAAGCCATCCACCTTGTCTGCAGACAATCCGATCTCAAGCGCGTATGCACGCCAATCTTTCTCTGAAAGCTTGTCTAGTTTATCCACGACCCGGAACACCGCAGGGCGCAGGTTTTTTTCGATTTCAAGTTTCGAAAAAGCTGCATCCATCAGCCGCCGGTTGTTCACATAAATACAGACCTGCTTGGGTGAAAGTCCCGTCTCCTTCAGAAACATCGCCGCAACAGCGACGATTTCCGCATCCGCAGCAATGGTCTCTGTTCCGATCAGGTCAATATTCCACTGATAGAACTCTCGGGTCCGACCTCGTTGAGGTTTTTCGTAGCGCCAAAATGGACCAATGGACCACCACCGCAAAGGCAGCGCGAGCTCGTACTGCTGCTGTGCGACCATACGCGCCAGCGTCGGTGTCAATTCCGGCCGCAGCGTGAGCATGTCATCCCCGCGGGATGAAAAAACAAACGCCTGTTCCTTGACCAACTCTTCGCCTGATTTTGCCGCGTATAAATCAATAAATTCCAGACAGGGTCCATCGTATTCCTGATAGCCAAACCGGGTGGAGACATCTCGAATAATATCGAACATCCATCGACGGACTGCCATATCATCCGGATAGAAGTCCCGGGTGCCTTTTACACTGCGTACAATCTCTGCCATAAGAACCTCAATGTCATATCTTCGTCACTAAAACTCCTCTTCCATTTTACCCCTTTTAGAGAAAATGCTTCTCAGTGGTTATTTATTCAACAGTTTTACGATAAAATACATTATATAAATTCTTATTGACTGAAGGATGACATGAAATTAGGCAAACTTGTTGAATTGATAAATGGCAGAATATTGACCGAAAAATTTTCTGAAGATACAGAAATAGCAGGCGCGATGGGAGCAGACCTGATGAGTGATGTGCTTGCATCAATCCGCCCCGAAGCCGTCCTGATAACCGGCTTATGCAATCCACAGGTCGTCCGAACTGCCTTAATTGCAGATTTACGTGCTATCATCTTCATCCGGGGAAAGAATCCTGCTTTGGAAACGATCAAATTAGCTGATGAGGAGAACTTACCACTAATCATGACCGAGTTTGGCATGTTTGACGCTTGCGGGATACTCTATCAGGCCGGGCTGCCCAGCTTTGAACTGAAGTCTCAAGATGATTGTGCATCATAAGAGAGATTGATTAATGACCAAACATAATCCCGTAATCTCTGACGAATACGCAGAAACAATCACTAAAGTTGAAGAATTGGCGTATGAAATACGCATCAATGAGGTGATGACAAAAAATGTTTTCTGCCTTTCATCAGAAATGAAAATAAAAACTGCGCTTGATATCTTCCAACAAGAAAGAATCTCAGGAGCACCTGTCACACAAGATGATACATTGATTGGTATTCTAAGTATTGAAGACTTGATCCGCTCCCTCCGTGAGGGAAAGTCTGGAGAAGAAGTCTCCCAATACATGAGTACAGATTTGGTGACTGTGAGAGAGACAGACTTTGTTGTGGAAGCGCTTCAAACCTTCGCCCGCACCCGGTTTGGACGGCTGCCGGTTTTAGACAAATCAGGAAACCTGGTGGGGATCATCACAAAAGGAGACATCAGCAATGGTCTGCTAAAGGCATTGCAAAGGTATTACCATGCTGAAGAGTTGATCCGATACCGTGCCAGCCATCTGTTTGAAGACATTATCTCTGACCGCACCAGTCTGATTTTGCGTTACGATATCCAGAAGGGTGACTACATCCACGGTGGCAACGCCTCAAGCAACATCAAACGCGCCTTATTACGCCTGGGCGCCTCCCCCCAAATTGCCCGACGATGCGGGATTGCAATATACGAAGCTGAGATGAATCTCATCATCCACACCGACAACGGCGGCATCCTCCGAATTGAAATTGAACCCCATAAGATCACCATGGAAGCCTACGACGATGGTCCCGGGATTGATGATGTGGAACTTGCTATGAAAGCCGGGTATTCCACTGCCACCAATGATGTGCGCGAGATGGGCTTCGGCGCGGGAATGGGCTTGGTCAATATTAAACGCTGCGTTGATGAG
>Ga0075124_10001618_pt1 | contig 10496 bp, 6 predicted proteins | sample AntAceMetag02UKS_FD_69809 | JGI IMG/M metagenome (GOLD analysis project Ga0075124, IMG submission 69809) | Saline lake microbial communities from Ace Lake, Antarctica - Antarctic Ace Lake Metagenome 02UKS | ecosystem: Environmental > Aquatic > Non-marine Saline and Alkaline > Saline | place... | reverse complement strand
TAGAAATAAATATGGCTGTAGAGAATGCCCTGCGGCTGATACAGACAACCCTGCGGAAGTCGAATATTATGTTGGAACTGAAACTTGCTAAAAAATCTCCAGAGATAGAGGGAAATCTCCAGAGCATCGAGCAAATCGTTATGAATATTGCCATAAACGCGATCCAGTCAATCGATCACAATAACGGCAGAATCAAGATGTCGACCCGCCTTCAAAAAAGGAATGGGAAGGCCATCATTACCATTGCCGATAATGGTGCCGGTGTCGATCCTTCTATCATCGGCAAACTGTTTGATCCTTTTGTCACGACACGACAGGCTGATGGAGGGACCGGCCTTGGTCTGCCCATCACCTATAATCTGGTTGAGGCCCATGGTGGAGAAATCACATTTGCGAGTAAAGAGGGAACAGGGACTACCTTTACCGTTACCTTTCCCGCACTGGGCGCATAACTTCAAAAAAGGGAGATAGTGTCCATCCATAAATGGTCTTTTTGCCCAATATCTGTGTTATGCTCAAAAGATAATCCTCGGAATATCAACCATATGACTGTGGTTATTTTTTTCGCATGCCTTGATCTTGAACAAAAACCCTCATTTCAGGATGGACACCAGATAGGTTAGAAATGAATTCCTCATACAATAATAAAAGCCCCATCCTTGCAGTCGATGACGATGAAGGACTGCTCCTGAGTATCAAGGCATCGTTAGCCAGTGCAGGAATGCCCGAGCCCACTCTGATTTCAGATAGCCGTCAGGTAATGAATGCCATAAAAGACAACAACTTTCACCTGGTTCTGATGGACCTTATCATGCCTGAGCCGGGAGGAATGAAACTTCTGCAGCAGATCAAAGAGGCCTTCCCTTTCATTGAATGTATTATCATAACCGCTGTTGATGATGTGTCATCGGCGGTTGAGGCTATGATGCTCGGTGCCTATGATTACCTGGTAAAACCGATCAACAGTGAACGACTCGTCATAGCTGTAACCCGCGGCCTCGAACGATACAACCTCAAAAACAAACTTGCACTTTTCGAAAGGAGGCAGAGATTCACCGACCTTCAAAACCCTTCTGCCTTCAAGGAGATCATTGCCGAAGATCCGTCCATGGCCTTGGTATTTCACCAGGTCGAGGTCGTGGCGCCGACGGACTATAATCTTGTCATAACCGGTGAATCCGGCACAGGTAAAGAGATGATCGCCAGGGTTATCCACGGTCTGAGTGCCCGATCGCAGGGTCCCTTTATAGCGATCAACATGGCATCTTTCAGTAAGACCCTCTTTGAAAACGATTTTTTTGGCCACGCCAGAGGGGCATACACCGGTGCCGACACAGAGAAAAAAGGCTTTTTTGAGGCCGCCCGGGGGGGGACGCTCTTTCTCGACGAGATAGCCGAACTGGACCCTTCCCTCCAGGGGAAAATGCTCCGTGTCATTCAGGAAAGGGAATTTTACCGACTCGGCAGTACCCAGGCGCGGGATATTGATGTGCGGATCATCTCCGCCACCAACAGGGACATCAAAGAAGAGATAGACAAAGAACGCTTCAGAAAAGACCTGTTTTATCGCTTAAACATGTTTCATATTGCGATTCCCCCCCTCAGAGAGCGGGAGAAGGATATTATTCCTCTGGCACTGCACTATTTAAAGATACATGCGCAGAGCAATAAAAAAAATATCCATTCTATTGATCCTGAATTTGCACAATGCCTCTTGGAGCACACCTTTCCCGGTAATGTCCGGGAGTTGGAAAGTATCATTGCGAAGGCGGTGCTTATGGAACACAGCCCATCTCTGACCTCTTCCGCCGTTCGTGATCAGATGCCTATCTCAAATCCTCCCCAGGGAATGCAGGGGGATCTGGTGACCCTTGCTGAGGTGGAGAAGGCTCACATTCTGCGGACCTTGGAGGCAACTGGGAATAACCGTACACAGGCGGCACGGATCCTCGGAATCGGACTGAGAACGCTTCAGCGAAAACTGCAGGAATGGGCCGCAACAACAACCACGTCAAAATGACACAAGGTGTGCCGTTTTGACATCACAGCCCAATCGCTTGATATCATGGATCAATACTCCTCAAAATTTCTTCGTAATGCCATTGTGACCTTCCCACATAGATTCTTCTGTGCAGTCTGTAGCGCAGGAGAACCCTCTCTAACCCTTTTTAATTCTTGCTATTTTACGATTTAGACGTTGAAAGTTGCCACTATGGCACGATTAATGAAAGAGTAATACTACAACGTTGACATTTGAAGACATAAGGTGATGCTGTCAATGTTGTTACTAACTTCTAACTGTTATTACTAACTACTAACCATTGTTACTAACTTCTAACTATTGTTATTAACTACTAACTACATGTTATTAGTCGACAGTAGCAAAGGAGGTTTTAAATTGTCGGCATTTACCCAGGGGGATTGGGAAGGGATTTAACCTCAAGGAAGTGACGGCGGTTTTCGCATGATAGGTTTTGTTTCCTAATCCCCCCACACTATTTTTACACAGGCGCGGTACAGGGAAGATCCTATATAATGCAAAAACAAAAGAAGCGCAAACGGTCGAATTCTCAAGATACAATAACAGCAGCGCAGCTACTTGAAAAAGATGCGTTGCATATAATAAAAACGAGATACAATAGACACTATAGCTCATTAAAAGAGATCAATTTGATTGAAATTCGAGAACTTTTCCTACGGAAAAGTCACGATTCCAACTCAGATTTGCCTCACGGTGGATGGTCTTTGTCCCCTGCTACCCATCTACCTCCTCACCCCCTTTCAATCTGAGAGGGACAACAAATTATAACCGTACCTTTCAGTTTATATAAAAGCGGTGGCGGGCTGGTTCCCGCCACCGTTCATTTTTGTTCTCCTGAACACACCGCTACTCAGAACACCTCCCTCGTGCCCTCCCCTTCTGGCCATGCGCCTGGCCGTAATTGGGCTGAGAATGCCAGGAATAGACATAAAGAACGAGACCTGTGTGAATCAATCGTTCCCCGGATTCTGGGAACTCTGGTCCTGAATTTCCCCCTCACTCTCGGCAAATGGTTGCAAGACCGATACCCATGCTGCCCGAGGTTATTGAGAACGTACCTGAACCGAATAACCTAGATATTAACCATCCATCATAATTCACAACCTCTGAACCGTGAATCTTTCATCCAGAGGTCCCCATGACGCAACACATCAAACGCTGCTTATCCATCGTCTGACAAAATTTTTCTGGCCTGTCGGGAAAGAAAGCGCCTGCGACTGCCCGGTAAATTATTAACCAAGGTCTATAAGGATATCGTAAACGGAGTATCATAATGAGGATGGCTGCATTTAGACTTAACTGATTGCCTTTTCAAACTTAGGGTGATATAGTTTGTATGCTTTTTACAAAGCATTTCAGTCAGATGCTTGAAGAAAGAGTAACTTCTCAAAAAGTTTGGGGTTGATAACCGGGGGATTCCGAGTCCCATACTGCCCGAGATTATTGAGAACTTTGAAATATGGCACCCTGATATCCCAGAATTTGAGAGGCCTGATCTTTAAAAAATATTGATTTTCATTGCAGGGGTGTAGCCCGCCCCCAATTCGTTACCTTTTCGATGGTAGCTATTCTCTTGATCTTAGGGAACTTCCAAAAAATAATCTGCGCATCCTGCTTGCCCTTTTGCCCGTCTTCTACGTTGTGACAATATGTACATAGCTTGCTATGCACCTGCTATCACGCCTTGAATACGAACAAAAGTTCTGCACGATATACGTATATTATTTTCTTCCAGTTCCCTTAACGGAAATCCTAATGCAATTTTCAAATGATAAAGAGGTATCCCAAGCCTATGTAGATGAAAAAGACGGTCGCAGGTCCATTCCTCCACCGGAAACACTGGTCAAGCTGCCACCTGACGGCGGACCGGAGTACAACCGCCTTATATTTGAAAAAAGCCCCTACCTGCTGCAGCATGCCGAAAATCCGACCGATTGGTATCCCTGGGGCGAAGAGGCATTCCTGGAATCCAGAAACCAGGACAAGCTGATTTTTCTTTCTATTGGCTACTCCACCTGCCACTGGTGTCATGTGATGGCGCACGAATCCTTCGAAGATCAGCAAGTGGCGGCGCTCATGAACGAAGCGTTTGTCTGCATCAAAGTCGACCGGGAGGAGCGGCCGGATATCGACCAGATTTACATGCTGGTGTGTCAGGCGATGACTGGCAGCGGCGGCTGGCCTTTGACCATACTCATGACCCCGGATAAAAGGCCGATTTTTTCAGGCACCTATTTTCCAAAACAGAGTCACCAACAGCGCATCGGCATGATGGAATTGGTACCCCGAATTTCCGAGCTTTGGAAAAACCATCGCGAAAAGCTCCTCGAAAGTGCCGATCAGGTCATAAACTTTCTGAAACAAACCTGCGCCACCGAAGCGGGAGATAAATTGAAACCGTCGATTCTGGATACGGCCTATCATCAACTGAGCAGTCGCTTCGATGATATCCACGGTGGGTTTGACTCAGCGCCAAAGTTCCCCTCTCCCCACAATCTTACTTTTCTGCTATCCTACTGGCATCGTACCGGAGATAAACGCGCGCTCGAGATGGTCGAAAAGACGTTGCACGAAATGCGTCTCGGCGGTATTTTCGACCATGTGGGTTTCGGGTTTCATCGGTATTCAACCGATTCATCCTGGCTGCTGCCCCATTTCGAGAAGATGCTGTACGACCAGGCCATGCTGACAATGGCCTACGTGGAGACCTTTCAGGCCACCGGCAAAGAGGTGTACGCCCGGACAGCCCGCGAAATTTTAACGTACGTTTTGAGGGATATGACGTCTCTCGAAGGCGGGTTTTACTCCGCGGAAGACGCCGACAGCGAAGGTGAGGAAGGCCTTTTTTATCTCTGGACCCCGGTGGAATTGCACGACCTTCTCGGAAAGAAAGACGGCGACCTTTTCATCAAACTGCTCAACGTGGAAGCCGTAGGCAATTTCGTCGAGGAGGCAAGGGGAGAAACCACTGGCCGCAACATTTTGCATCTCAAGACGTCGCTGGCGGAATCAGCTGAGAAACGCAACCTTTCGGAAGATGAGCTCAACACCCGTTGGGAAAAATCGCGTCAGAAGCTGTTCAAGGTTCGACAACAGCGCATCCATCCATTCAAATACTATAAAATCCTTACGGACTGGAACGGACTGATGATCGCCGCGTTAGCAAAAGGCGCTGCCGCACTGGGTGAGCCTGAATACGCGAAAGCGGCCCGAAAAGCGGTAGATTTCATCTGGAAAAAGCTCCGCGATAAGGAAGGACGTCTCCTCAAGCGTTACCGGCAGGGCAAGGGGGGGTTACCGGCACACATCGAGGATTACGCTTTCATGGTGTGGGGATTGCTCGAGCTCTACGAGGCTGTTTTCGAAGTCGAATACCTGCAAAAAGCCATCGATTTAAACGATAGAATGCTTACGTATTTCTGGGACGATGAAAACGGCGGTTTGTTTTTCACGGCTGACGACCCCAGTGATTTGCTCGTCCGTAACAAGGAGATTTACGACGGCGCGGTGCCTTCCGGAAACTCGGTTGCAGCCTTCAATCTCCTGCGCATCGGACGTATAACCGGCAATCCCGATTTCGAGGAAAAGGCTATAGCTATCGGGCGGGCATTTTCGCAAGCGGTCCGCCAGGTTCCCGCGGGACACACCCAGCTCATGTCAGCGCTGAACTTCGCCTTTGGACCCTCTTACGAAGTGGTCATCGCCGGCAAGTCCAATGCAGATGACACCCAAGCCATGTTAAAAGCCCTGCAGCGGAATTACTTTCCGAACAAGGTCACTCTTTTCCGACCAATTGAAACAGCAGCCCCATCAATTGTTGAGCTATCCAAGTGTACGAAGTTCCAAAGCGGAATCGACGGCAAAGCCACCGCCTACGTCTGCGAAAACTATGCTTGCAAGGCGCCTACTACCGACATCGGAGAGATGTTTGAACTCCTGAAGACTTCGGGTGGTAAGGGGGCACCATAGGATGAAGGGATGGGTCCGCTTCACACCACACCGGCCCGGCACAACTCCCCGTTCCATTCGTATCCCTGAACCAGCCGCTCATCCCTGAGCCGGCCTTCCACGATCAGCTGGTCATCCCCCAGCAGATAGGTCCGAACCGCTATTTGTCGTTCATGCACAGGAGCTTCTTTGATCAGTTTTTTTAGTCTGCTCCTCATAGATCAGGGGATGACCCAGGATGCATCCATGCGATTATCCTCCCAATGAAATTTCGCCCGGAGGTGACCCGTCAATTTCAACAGCAGCCAGTCCATTTGATTGAATCGGCAGACAATGGCGGCAAAATTTTTACGGGCTGCCGAATGGTCAAGCAGTTTGGGGGCTTTATCGCGGAGAAAACCCGGCAGACCCGACATCGGTTTTTCCGTGGGCGACCCCGGCGGGATTTCGGCGCAGTAGTTGATTCGACTGGTCAAACGCACCTTTTCCCATTGGGATTCAGCCGTTTTATCGTCCGTATGGACCGAAGCGGTTCCGGAAAGACGCAGTTGGATCCACTTTTCAGGATGATAAAACAACCAGCTCACATTGGGATTTTCCCGAATCTGTGACACCTTGGGCGTTCGGACATCACAGTGACATATCAATATCCGGCCTTTTTCTGAAAACCCCCTCAGGATGACGGTCCGCACCTCGGGCCTGTTGCCATCCATGGTAGTAAGGATGGGGCGGTAAAACGGATGCCTTAAGTTTTGAACGCCGTTATGGAGGATTCTCCAACTCGAGTTGAGGACCTCGTCCAGTGTTGAGATAGTTTCCTTTTTACCAAACATCCAGACCTCGTTAAGTGGTTGAGAAGCCTACAGGTTAAGTGGCTGCTATAGTTGTGGTTTTGGTGTTTTGCTTGAAAATTTGACACTCGTAAAATTCAGGGATTCAGGAATTCAGGAATTGAAATATGAATCATTTCCTTATCTTAATCCCTCAATCCCTAAATTCGCAATTCCTTAATTTGGCTCCAATAGCTATTATAATGAGAATCGTGTCCAAAAAACGGACCTGGTTTTTAGATCAAATAACGATGTCTGAACATCATATGAGTTTCCCACTTTAAACGGCTCTTTGGATATGTTCCAACCGGTTCTATACCAAAGATCTCGCAACCCTTTTGCGTTATTGTATCAAGATCATGTCAAATTGTTTCCTTTATAGATGGTAACCGTTCACGCTTTCCAGTTATCGGTTCGGTTGAAAAACAGAGGAGTGAAATCAATATCCAAGACGCTTGAATCGTTAGACCGCGTTCATCATTTCGGCCGGTTCAACAGTTTTCTCTTAATCCTCATCCTGCTCTTATTACCATCAGGGTTGAGGGCAAGGAAAAAGGGCTGCAACGATGAGCAAAGCCAATCCTTGCATAGTTTATTGGAAAAATGGCAACTTCTCAATAAGTTTGGGGGAGTTAACCGGGGGATCCGGCTGTTTCTTTCCGGCACTCTCTCAAAGGGGATGAACACCTCATTTTGGCAGTGGCTGATATTGGGGGGGGTCTCCTGACACCCCCCTGTCAGATTCTTCGTCCTTTTGTTCAAACCCCAAATATCAGCCACCTTCCTACTACAGGTTTTGAGAGTGACGGAAAGAAATGGCCGAATCCCATGCTGCCCGAGATTATTGAGAACTTACGAAAAACTGTGAACTATAAACCGACAACCATAAACGCTTACTGTAGATGTATACCACGTCTTCTTACACATTATCCAATTAAGAAACTGAAGTTGAAGCAGGACACCTGAATCCTGGAGGTTTTAGGGGTCAATTAAACGATGAGCAAGGCCGCCAGCGGGACAAGGATCATAAGGATTGCGGATTGCTCCATACCCAGAAACGGGATGAAAATCAGACTTCCCACGAGTGAACCAACACATCCACCGAGGAGATCTGCTGCGTAAAGTGGCGATACAATTAGCTTTTGATCTTTCACATGAGACAGGCTGCAAAAGGCAAATATCCCGCCCACAAGAAACCCGGTAACAAACATCAAGAACCCGACAGTAAAAATTCCGGCTGGATATCCAGATCTTGACAGGCCGATAAAGGTTAGGCTCAGGAGTCCAAAACCAATGAATAAAAGCCTTGCGGATTGCCGTCGAATCGTACGGTATTTCACCTGATCGATTTTTGCGCTTTGCAGAATCACTATCGAACCTGCTGTTAGTCCCACCATAAAAAGCATCAATAGAATTCCGATATTCTGAAACAACACACCGCTTTTCACTTGATAATACAAAATCAGCAGCGTTTCCATAGCCATCCCCAAGAAACCCGCCAGGGCAACAAGGAGGATACGCTTCAGCTTTTCTCTGCGGCGTGCAAGCAAAAACACCCCACCGAGGATCACCCCAAGACAGGCATAAAGGATGAAATTGATACGACGGGAATCCATTAACAATGAAATATCCGGATTGATCATTTCCGGAATAAACTTCGAGAGCCAGATCATCATAGAATACCGGTAGCAGGCAGGCCTGATGTCGGTGTTCGGCTGAGCAGGTGTCGACGAGAGGCGGTTGACGATTTCAAAAAACCTGTCATTGGTATAGATGTAGCGGATAAACGCCGGCGTGATAAGTCTCGCCTGGATATCCCTGCGGTTGAACCTCTGGATCAATACCTCAGGGTCGCGGCACAGACGCGCATTTGACGCAATCAGGGTATTGGTCACACCCGGAAGTACCAGGACGTCTTGGAACTCGGATTTCAGGGAACGATAGATGCTTGCATTCCTCTGACTGAGAAATTTCGTCCACAGGTTTTCCGATGAGCGCAACCGGAGCGCAAGCACACCGCCGGGCCTGAGCTTGTCGGCGCACTGTCTGAAATATTCGCGCGTGTAGAACCGGTTTGTCTGGCCTGATGTGGGTTCAGGCATGCCGATGAATATCAGATCATAGGCGCCGGCATCTTTCATAAATATCCTGGGGTCTGCCCGGTGGACGGTTACCGCTTCAGCTTGGAGGCACTCTTGATGACTTACGGGAAGGTGTTTTTCAGCCAGATCGAGGAGAACAGGGTTCAGTTCAACATAGTCCACTGTTTGGGGGGCATGCTTTAAGACCTCTTTGATGATCCCTTTAACACCGCCACCGGATATCAGGACCCGCTCCGGATGATCATGCTGAATCGCTGCGATATGAACGAATTCTTCGGAGGCAGTGCTCTCCGTTTCAAACCCGAGGGCATCATTTTCAAAAATGATCAACTGCCGGCCGCTTTTTTCGACGGTAATCCGGCTATAGGGGGAATCCCGGGTATCAAGGAGGTGTGGATGGGTCCATCCGGTCATCCCCTGATCAATCCGCTGAGCATCCCATAAAAGCAGGCAGAATATCACAGCAAGCAAAAAAGCAACCGCCTGCACAAAATTTCCCCTGCCTTGACCGGGAAGCAGCAGAATTCCCATGGTTATCAGACTGCACAGGATCCCGATTGCAAAATTCTGGACGCCGATCTGCAACAGGACAGTTGACGCCAATCCGCCGATAACCCCACCGACACTTTCAATGGCATAGGCCATGGCCAGCGTCTTTTCCCTTTGGACATACAGCTTTGCCGCCCACTGGAATATGAGACCCAGCGCAATCCCTACAGGAAAAAGAGAGATAAAGATGGCGAGGAGTTGTTGCCCAAAAGGAAGATATGCACCCGGTATCCCTTCAAAGAGGACTCTGACCGCGCGGATAAATGCGATACCCGCAGGCAGCAGGATACCAATGGCAAGAAAGATGACTCTTACGGCCGTCACAGAGGGGACGTAGGCCCTGCGTCCGATCAGAGCGCCCAGACCTGTCCAGAACAGCCAGATCCCCATTGAAAGGATATATATCAGTTCAACGCCGTAAAACGCCACATTCAGTTCACGGAGGATGACGACCTGACCCAGGATGGAAACAAAACCAATGATAAAAAGATAAAATGTCATGACCGTCGAGCCGATAAAGGACCTATGTAACCGTTCACGGTTGTCGGTTCACAGTTCACAGTTTCACCAATAAACTATGCAACGATTGACTTTGCTCATTGTTGCAGCCACTTTTCCTTGCTCTTAACCCTGATTGTAATAAAAGCAGGATTACAATTAAGAGAAAACTGTTTATCTGGCCGAAACCATGAACGAGGTCCAACGATTGAAGCATTATAGATATTGATTTCAATTCTCTGTTTTTCAACCGTGAACCGATAACTGTAAACCGTGAACGGTTACGAAACTATTCATTCACATGCGATTCACCGAATACGACTGCCTGGAACGTGAAGAGATGTGCCCCATTTTTCCAGCTGTCTGTGGGCAGGCCTGCTTTTTTGCATAAGTGGTTCAGCATCTGGTCTCGATCCCAACCCTGTTCTAATGCCACCTGAGGAAGAAACACGGCAGAACGGCCGCTTTTGCGCAGCAGGACCCCATCGCGCCCCACGACAATATCCTCAGGCTGATTGACCGGGTGAA
>Ga0075124_10001617_pt1 | contig 10496 bp, 14 predicted proteins | sample AntAceMetag02UKS_FD_69809 | JGI IMG/M metagenome (GOLD analysis project Ga0075124, IMG submission 69809) | Saline lake microbial communities from Ace Lake, Antarctica - Antarctic Ace Lake Metagenome 02UKS | ecosystem: Environmental > Aquatic > Non-marine Saline and Alkaline > Saline | place... | reverse complement strand
AAATATTTAAGTTATGAAGAAGTTAGTGTTGATGATTATGAAACTATTGAAAATGGATTTACCTTGAATGGAACTATTAATTATGAAAGTGTTAAGGTTGGTTCTCATTTTGAAACTAGAAAAAAATGGAATAAAATAAGTCCTGCCGATTTAAAGAAAAATGATATTCTAACTATTGGGGTTTTCACAGATGTTCAAGTTGGGGATTATGTTGATTGGGTGCCAATTATTTATGGAGTTGAGGTTGAGGAGTGGGCGACATGGACGGAAGATTTGAATGTTGATTTAGTTTCTTATTATAAGTTAGATGAGAACGCAGCAAACACAACAGTAGTAGATAGTCATGGAGATAACACAGGAACAGCCTCAACAAACACAGCTAATTTATATGATGCAAGTGGGAAGATAAATAGTGCTTTTGATTTTGATGGGAGTAGTGAATATTTTACGGTTGTAACAAGTAGCCTAGATAATCAAGATACTATTTCTTGTAGTGGTTGGGTATATATAGATAGTGCGGGAAATGGAAATAGGCGAGGAATTATAGAAAGTTATGGAACTAATACTTGGGCAGGTATATCAATAGAAGTAGGAACTGATAATAAAATAAAAACATATATCCCAAATCCAACACACGCATTATCTGATATATTAATAGATAGTGGGACTTCACCGACAGACCAATGGGTGCATATAGTAGTAGTTAGAACAGACGGAGATAATCAATTATGGATAAATGGAGTAGAAGAAGATACTGGAACAACTACTAGTACAATGTCCTCATCTAGTTTTACAGGTTTCAGAGTAGGAACATATAGGGGTGCAAATGATAGATTTTTTGACGGTAAAATTGATGAGGTAGGAATATGGTCAAGGGCTTTAACCTCAACAGAAATAAGCGAATTATATAATTCCACAAATGGATCGCCCTATGGTATTCTTAGTGGTAGTGGTATTACCGCTTCTTTATCATTCCCACCAGAAGGAGTTTTACTTTCAGATATAGGATATAATTTTATAGCTAATTATACAAACTCAAGTTATAATCTTACTAATTCAACTTATTATATTTGGAAAAAAGATGGTGCCGTTTATAATATATTTAATACAACGACAACGACAAATTTTACTAACAATAGTACAACTCAATTTATTGATTCTTTTACTTTAGGAAAATATAAATGGAATGTTTTAGTTTGTGGAGATAATGAAACTGGAACATTATGTGTATGGGCTCCATCAAATTATACTTTTGAAATAGGTGCCTCTATAAATAATGAAGAATATAGTAACTCTACTTATGAAACAACCTCTGAATCATTTGATATAAATATTAGTTTATTAAGTGGAGTAATTTTATATGAAGCTACCTTAAATTATAATGGAACTGAATATATTGGAACTATAACAGATTTAGGAAGTGAATCATATTATATAACAACAACCATAGATATACCTTTAGTTGATTCAGATATTAATGCTACTTTTTATTGGACATTTAAATATGATGATGGAGGAACTACTACTCAAAATTCTAGTTCACATAATCAGACAATTTTAAATCTTCCATTAATAGTTATAACTGATGGAGTATGTGGTGCTGGAATGTTTTCTTCTGTATTTTATAATTTTTCGGATTCAGAAAATTTAACTGCATTAAATGTTAATATAGCCTACAACTTTAAATTTGGAATAGGAAATTTAGATGATTATGTTGTTAATGGACTTTTAGCAAACAAAACATCTTTTAGGATTTGTATTAATGAATCAATAGATATTTATAAATTAGGATATGGAGAAATAGAATATGGTGCTACTGGTTATATAGATAGAAGGTATTATATGTATGAAGAACAATTATTATCTAATTCGACACAATCAAACCATACATTATATTTATTACCAACAGTAAGTTCAACATCTTTTATATTTGAATTTAAAAATACATTTCTTAATCCATACACTGATAAGTTAGTTGCATTATTAAGATGGTATCCAGAAGAAGATGAATATAAAGTTGTTGAAATGGCGAAGACGGATGATGCTGGTAAAACAGTTATGAAGGTTCATACTGAAGATGTCGATTATAGAGTTGGATTATATTATCTTAATGGTTCTTTAATTAAGTTAGCTGACCCAGTAAGAATGGCGTGTCTAGTTGATCCTTGTACTTATATATTAAAAGTAATTCATGACCCAGTAGATTTTAATGTTATTTATAATATTGAAAGTTCTTTAACTTGGGATGAAGATAATAATAGATTTGTTTATATATTTAATGACCCATCACAATTAACTTCTCAAATGAGATTATATGTTTATCGTGATGCTGGTTTCCAGGATATATTAATTTGTAATGATACTGCAACCGGATATACTGGAGTCCTAACTTGTAACATAGGAAATTATACTGGAACTATTATTGCTAAGGTTTATAGAAGTGCTAGTCCTGAATGGCCTATAGCTTCTTTATATCATTCCATAAGAACTGGTATTGAAAGTTCTTTTGGATTATTTGCTTCATTTTTAATTGTACTTACATCTGCATTGATTGGAGTCTTTAGTCCAATAGGCTCAATAATATTGTTAATATTAGGGTTAATCCCTGCTGTATTTTTTGGTTCAATTACATTCGCTGTGTTTATGGGTATTGGTGTGCTTGGCGGAATTATAATAAATGTTATTAAAAATTACTCATGATGAATAAAACAGGCGGAACAATGGAAGGATGGATTACTGGAATCTTTATAGCAATGCTTTTTGTAATTGTATTTACAACTGTTGTTTTACCAGGTATGAATACTTCTCATGGTGGAGATTATTTTGTTGAAGGTTTGCCAACAACAGATTTACAATCTTCGTTTCAATCATATCAATCTGGTATGAATGAAAAAATTAGTAGTGGTGATGTTTCTTTCTTAGGATCATTAGGTATGACACTTTCAACTTCATGGGATATAATTACATCATCAGTTTCTACTATAGCAATCTTTCTAACTGGTGGATGGATTATGACAATATCTAGGATGATTAAAGGATTACCAGAAATAATTCCATTTATATTAATTGGGTTATATAATTTGGCAATAGGTTTTATAATATTAAGAATAATATTTAAGGTGAGGGTATAATATGGTGAATGTAACAATGACAAACCACTTTCAGAATGCAACAAACTTAAAGGATTTACTGGCAATCCCAAACGCAACTACTGGTGGTTTCTTTTGGATAGGAATGTTGTTTATGATGTGGGGAATTATAGTTATGGCGATGTTGGCTTTTGGTTTTGAAGTTGCAATGCTTACTGCAAGTTTTGTAATGTTGATTGCTGGATTGTTTTTAGTCTATTTAGAATTGGTAAGTTGGACTTGGTTAATGACTTTCTTAGGTATTATTTTGTTTATGATATTTTATATGGTTTGGCAGAAGAATAGGTAAAGTGTCCCTATCTATTACTAAGTAGTGTCCCATTTCTTTGATTTAGTGTCCCCCGAGTATATAAGTAAAAATATAGTTAGATTTCTACAATGGAGGATATAAAAAATGTTTGATAATCTAAGTGCATTAGGATATGGATTAGTAACTTTCGCAGTTATAATTGGTGTTGGTACAGTTATCTTGACTAAGTTCGGTGATTCGGTTGGTGGTACAGCTAACACAACTGTTACCTATTTGAATACTCAATTAGGATCTACTGGACTTGCAGGATGGGCTCCAGCAATTATTGCTTTTGCAGTAGGTATGCTATTCCTTGGTGTCTTTATGAATAAGGGAGGACGTAAGGTTTAAATATTCTTTTTGAATAAAAGATGTTTAATAAATTGTCTGCTTTAGGATATGGATTAGTAACTTTCGCAGTTATAATTGGTGTTGGTACTATTCTTCTTACGAAGTTTGGTGACTCTGTAGCGGTTTGTCCTACTGATTGGACGTATAATACAACCAATCATGTATGCCAGAACGCAACCAATTATTCTTCAACTGCTGACCCAGCTAACGCTGGTTGGACGAGTACTAACTATCTGAATACTCAGCTTGGCACTACTGGTTTAGCAGGATGGGCTCCAGCAATTATCGCCTTTACGGTCGGTATGTTGTTCTTGGGAGTCTTTATGGCTAAGGGCGGTAGACGAGCTTAAAGATACACGAAATAAATTGTTTTTTATTTTTTTAAAGCGAGAGCCTAACTAGGTGGCGGAGGGTGAAACCCCCTCTTATTATATTCACAATGGTAAAGAGAAGAAGGGTTATAAATGAAGTAAAGAAAACTTTTAGCCTAGGCTATGGAGAATTAAAAAAAGATGTAAAGAGTTCTTATAATAAATTAAAACCAAAACTTAAAAAGAAATTAAAGAAAACATATAAATGTAAATCCTCTAAACAAATTAAAAAAACATTAGGATATGATTGTAAATTAAATTTAGGAGAAATATATTAAATGAAAAAATATAAAGTAAAATATAAAGTTTCACTTCCAAAAGATATAGAAGAAGTTATAACTAAAACATCCAAGAAAGTCAAACCTAAAAAAAAGGTTTGTATTCCATTAACTTCTCATACATTAAAAAAGTATGGAAAGAGAATGACCGTCGGTGACTTGAGAAAATTATGAAGTGGATGCACTTCTTATCATATTATACTGGGGTTAAACTCTTCTTGGTGTGTAGTTTAACCCCTCCTAATTCTAAAACAAAAGATTTATATAGTATTTACCTTTAGTATTATTACACCAAAAAGATGGGATTAATATCATTAGTTCAACACTCAGCAATTTATCTTGTTATTCTGGGATTTATTGCTTATGGTACATACGGTGCCTTACCATATATATTAGATTCAATAGATCAAATAAAAGACAGGAGGAAAGACAATCAATCAAAGCGAAGTAATGGAGTTCATGGAACAAGTAATAGTAGCGACAAAACAAGAAATAATTGAAGCTGGAATGAATCCTAATTCAAAAGTTATTTCTAAATGCGTTAAACATGATGAACTCGAAATTATGGAGATACCTAAAATAGGATTTGTAACCTATAGATATTATGTATTCTCAGGATTCAGATTATAATGGAAGCACAAATATTAATAACAGCAAAAACGAAATCTAAGGTTAGTGATGTATCTAACGAGATTAGAGTTATCTGCAAAGATAATTTATCCCTAACCGCTTACTCAGATCCAAAACAAGCTAAGGGTACTTTTAAAAAAATGATTCGGGATGGTAAACAAGTTGTATTTCAAGATGGTATGATATTAGAAAGATTCCAGAATAAAACAAAAGAACAAATAGCAGACGATATTGAAAGAGATATAAAATCATTAAGAAGAAAACTTGGTAAGTTAATTCGTGTTGGATATTCTAGGAGATTATTATGAGATTACCTAATTTACCGAAGATAGAAATTACTCCAACATTATTTTATAAGTTTGGTATATGGTGCTTTCTTATTATGGCACTTGGAAATACTTATTCATTAGCACAATGGTGGGTTGGATTAGATTGGGGAATTAGATTTGCTAAAATGGCTAGTATTGCTTTTAATTTTCTATTAGTTCTATTTTTTAAACATCTAAAAGGCACATCACAACCACAAGAAGCTCCTAGTATTACTGATGAAGATATGTCTAAAATATTAAATGAATTAGCGTAAGTATATAAATAATGGTTTGTTTATTTTTCTAATGAAAATAACCATAATAATTCTAGTCGTTGGAATGCTTTGTGTTGGTGGGGTGAGTGCTATGACTATTGATTATTATCATCATCCTCAATGTGGCCATTGCCAACAAATTACTCCTTATATAAATGGACTCGTTGCTAAGTATTCTTATGTTACTTTCAATATTTTAGATACCTCAAAAGGTTCTTATAATATTCAAGGAACACCTACACTCATAATTCACACCAAGGATAATAGAAAAATTGAATTAGTTGGAGGTTATGAAATTCCAACTTATGCCGAGTGTGAATTAAACGAGATGAGTACATTAGAGTGTCCCACTTATTCTGGGAATTATAATGAAGATACTCAAAGCTGGTTTATTAGATAATGGCAATGACTCCTGGACAAAAAAAAGCAACAGATGCTTTTAAGAAAAGATTAGAAAAATCTAAAAAACATATTGCTGGTGGAGGAAGTGGTTCTTCTTGGAATGGAGGTTCATCTGGAGGAAGTTCTAGTGGAAGTTCTTCAATCTCTGGAAGAAATACTTATAATCCTTCAACTGGTGTTTATACTGATTCTTCTGGACAAAAATCTTCTATGGCTGTTGCTCCTAGTGGTGCTACAATAATTAAAGGGACACCGTCTTTTTTAAGTGGAGGTTCTAGTAGGAGTTCTGGTGGAAGTTATAATCCTTCGACTAATGTTTATACTGATCCTTCTGGACAAAAATCTTCTATGGCTGTTGCTCCTAGTGGTGCTACAATAACTAGTAGAACATTATCACCTTATCAAGCATCGACACCTCAAAAAATAGATACTCCAATATCAATGGATTCTGGAGTTAAACCCTTATCTATTGAAGCTTATGACCCAAATAAAAAAGACGTTTATTCACAAGGGTATGGTGCTGCAATAGCAGGAGGGTTTGGTGCTTTTGGTAGAAATGTTGCTGGATTCTTTACTGAAGGAAGGAGAGCTGGAGACTTTGAAGATATAGGTGCTGGTTTTGATTATGTCGATTTAAAAAGAGATAGGCCAACAAGTATTCCTAGATTTGGAACTATATCAGATCAATACGCTGGGGACTTTGTAACTTATGGAGAACTTCAAACAGGGATAGAAGTTGGTAGAACAGTTAAAACAATAGGGGCAACTGGAACTTCAGAAGCTCAAATATCTGAAATTCAAAAACAATATCAAGGGCAAGTAGATACTGGTGAGATTACGTTAGAAGAAGCAGAAAAAGGTTATGCTGTTGATGTTGCACCAATCCAAGAGCAGTTTAAATCAAATATAGCTGATATTTATTCTGAAAGTCCAGACATCCCAGGGCTTTATTCTTATGGTGGAACTGATGTTAAAAAAGGATTGGGAGTTGGTTTAGATATTGCTGGTTATACAGCTGCTGGAGCTTTAGCTGGGCCATTAGGAGTTGCTGGATATGGAACTGCAAGAGGAGTTAGTTTAGCATCTAAAGGACAATATAAAGATACTTACACAATGGATATGGGATTTGCACAAGTTAAAAGAAAAGGGTGGACTGGATTTATTCTTCCACAAAAAACATTATTATCTCCAGAAACAAGTGCTGCTGGTATACATTTGGGTATGGCTGCATTTGGTGCTATAAGTGCTCCTGGTGCTATTGGTAGAGATATAACACAACTTAGAATAGCAGAAGGAGTGAAATCAAGATCAGTTTCTATGCCAAGAATTATATCAAGAGATGGTGATGATGTTATGAGAGTTATAACAAGAAGTGGGAAAAGAACTCCATTCTTTGAAGCTGATACTAAAACTACTCTTGATGTTTTTAAAGTTGGAGATAAGGGTTTTCAAATTGGGAGTGGAACTGGTAAGACTACAACAAGAGTTTTAGATTTTATGAAACAAGGTACTGGTGAATATCCATGGGTTGCATCAACAAAATCATTTACTATCGCTGGTAAGGGTGGAGCTGGTACCGTCATTAATGCACCAGAAGGTGTAGAGGCATTTACTGGGAGATTATTAGTAGGAACTGATACTGGATTTAGTAGTGTTAGATTTGGAGGTGTTACTAAAAAAGTTGGGGAGAAAGCATTTATTGGAGTAGGTGGAAAAGTTAAGGGATTTAAACTTTATACTGCTTCAGATGAGGGTGGAACATTTTTTACTGGTAAGGTTGGAGCTAAAATTATACCTAAAGATATTTCATTTGGTAAAGATATAAGTTTTGGTGCTACCGATGATATATTTAAGGGATTTTCTTCTTTTCAAGGTGGGGGTTCTAAAAGTTCTCCACAATTCTTTAAACAGTTATATCAAACTTCTAAGGTTGAAGCTATTAGCGGACAAGCAACATCGGAAGCATTAAAGGTTACAACAACCGCTATACAACCTCCAAGAATTAGTTTTAATGGTGCTACTTCTATTTATGCTGGAACTGGAATGTATGAACAAACAACTGGAGGTGGAATGATTATGGAACAAATGAAAGCCCCACAAATGAATTTAACTGTTGGTGAATTAGTTAAACCTGTGGTTGATACTTCTACAAAAACAAGACAATATATAATACCTAGTGTTTCTAGTTCATTAATTAATATTTCTAAAGTTGATTTAACATTTAAACAAATTCCAGTAGTATCTCCAAGAGTTGGACAATTAATTAAACAAGATACATTACAAGGATTAAAAATAACACCAGTTAGTAGTTTTAATATTACTGGGGTTGCTCCGCCTATAACTCCTCCTCCAATTGGATTTGTATTACCTCCAATAGTCCCTCCATATTTACCTAGACCAACATTTAAATTAGGGAAGAAGGGCCCGACTAGGAAAGTTAAGGGGATGGGAGAACAATTTATAGGATCAAGTTACGCTGCTAAAGTATTTGATATTAGAAGTGGAACAGAAGCGAAGGGTTCGTTTGGCGGAATGTTTATTGGGTTGGAGATTAAGCCTTTGGATTTAAGTGGTAAGGCAAGGGTTAGGAAGAAGGGGACTAAGCCAATAAATAATGGTAAGGCTAAAAAGCAAACTAAAAAGAAAACTAAGAGGTAATTTTACGTAAGTATATAAAGAATTTTTCTTTAAATTTATTACACACCCAATGGAACAAGAACAAGAATATCAAGAGGTTGCTCCTGCTACGCAATATCAAATGCCTTCTGATAAGGCTGACCTATTAGAAAAGATAAAACCAGAATTAATTGTAGAAGTTATCAGAAATAAATTAATGGGTAGAAGGGAAAACCCACAAACTGGATTATGGGAAGATGTACCTGTATTAAAAGATAATGCAATTACAGAATTAGGAGCATGGGAAATAACAAATTTAATTCTATCAGTAGTTAATCCAAATGTTTCTATCAGTAAACTTAAAGATCAAGAAATTAGAAAAAGAGCTTATTCAATTATGTGTACTGCAATAAGAATGTGCCTTGCTAATTGGAGAGGTTATGGAATAACCAACAGAGCACAAATTAGTTATATAGGTGATATTGTATTCTCTATTATATTTATTACAATGAAACAAGCAGATGCAGAAGGAGTTAGAAAAATGATTATAGGAATTAGAAGTGAAAGCTATCACCACTCGGATGCTGAAGATAAAAAAAGGGGATTGTTTAGACGAAGATGATATTACACATCAAGTATAAGGGGGGTTTAAAAAAATAATGGGTTTTGATTTAGGTGGGATAGGAGGAGCTATTGGTAACTGGGGATCTTCTATGTTATTTTGGGTAGTTATAGGATTATGTATTGGATTTATTTTCATAGGATTTTTATATATCAAAAAACAATTCTCTTATAAATTTCCAGTTTGTGAAGTTATTGGAGTAGGGGTTGGAAAAGTTATGTTAGAATATTCTAAGGCTGGTTGGTTTAAAAAGAAGAGTTTCTTTTTTGGACTAATACAAACTGGAGGAGAACAAGAGATGTGTGTTAAACGTGGAGGTAGAAAAGTTCAACAAGTATCTTCTATGGATTATCATGATATAAATGGTAAGCGTGGATTAATTGTTAAGAGAAAGGATGATGATCCTGAAGTATTAGTTCCTTTATCTAAATTTGAAATATCTAATGAGAAGTTATTGGCAGAGATAGCACCTGCTGATTATAGAGATGCTGCAATAGATATTTTAGATGAGAAACGTAAAGAAACATTAACATGGTGGGATGAAAACAAATCTACTTTGTTATTAGCTGGAGTAATAATATTTGCATTAATATCTTTAATAATAATATTTAACTTTGCTAAGGGTGAGAGTGCAGCGTGGAGAGAAGCAATGACAAAAGTAAACCAACTTCCTGCAAGTATAGGTGCTCCATAATGAAATTTCTTTATTTATTTTTATTTATTTTTCTGTTTAGTTTTGTTTCGGCAGGGCTAGACATCGGTTACGATTCAGAAGGTAGTGTTAGCAATGTTGTTTTAAATGTCCCAGAAACTCCGATTAACTATTCCCTAATCCCAACAGTAAACTCCTCAGACTACTGGGACAACCTAAACACTCCAGCAGATATAACCTATGATGATTTAAGCGGAGGAGATGTAAACGCTTTAGGTTATACAGGAACATTTAATTTTATTAAAGGTGTTAGTGGACAACTTTCTATATATGGTAATCCTTGGTATTTAGCTGGAGTTGATTTAGAAATAGCAGACAACTTTAAAGTAGATGGAAATTCTACAGCTAATTGTTTTAAAGCAAGTGGTGATGCTAATCCTATTTGTAATTTAAGTGCTTTGAATCAAACAACAGATTTAACTGGATATGCAAAATATCAATTTGGTGCTAATAATTTTAATGGTTCGGGGAATTTTGTTACAACAGGCACAGG
>Ga0075124_10001613_pt1 | contig 10504 bp, 5 predicted proteins | sample AntAceMetag02UKS_FD_69809 | JGI IMG/M metagenome (GOLD analysis project Ga0075124, IMG submission 69809) | Saline lake microbial communities from Ace Lake, Antarctica - Antarctic Ace Lake Metagenome 02UKS | ecosystem: Environmental > Aquatic > Non-marine Saline and Alkaline > Saline | place... | reverse complement strand
AGAAAAAAATAATCGGTGTAACCAGCAGATACGTCATCATTTTAAAGAAAAAATAGATCGTTAAACAAATCAAAATTAAAGGATGCTAAAGGATTCAGGCTTGCCTGCCATAGCTCATAGTTGTCCAGCTATCAATTAGCGAGTTTACTGAGAGAAAACACATAGAATTTACTTTGGCACAGGAATAAGGCATAGCGGGCAGGGACAGCCCGAATCCAGATTCTGGGCGGGTGAAAAAAGTAGGCGGTATAGCTGGCAGAAGAACTGTGTCAGTCACTCCATGATATCCGGCAACATCAGAGCCGGAACGGCCAAGCTCCCTAACTCTGATCCAAGGCATAAGGAATAAAATAATACGCAATAGGAATATTATGCAACTTTCATCACAACAAAAAGAGGCTGTTGAATATATTGGTTCTCCGGCTTTGGTCGTAGCAGGCGCAGGTTCAGGTAAAACAAGGGCATTAACCGCCAAAATATCTCATCTTGTGTCAAGCGGTTATGATCCTGAGCGGATTCTTGCGATCACATTTACCAATAAGGCTGCCGGCGAGATGAAGAGCCGGCTTGTTCGTATGACAAAAATCCCGGCGAAACGTTTCCCCTGGGTTCGAACATTTCACTCCGCATGTTTTAAAATCTTAAAGAAACATTGCTCCCTGCTTGGGTATAATATTCCTCTCCAGATTTACGCAGTATACCAGCAGCAAAAGATAATAAAGGATATTATTGTCGGAAAAATGAATTTTGATAAAAAGCATGTCCAACCTGTTTTAGCTCAGCTTTCCAGGGCAAAAAACTCAGGCAACCCTTTTGATTATCTTGACGGCAAGCTTTATTCTTTCCGTATCAATTTACTTGATGTTTTTAATCTTTACGAAAAGGAATTGAAATCAAATAATGCTGTTGATTTTGATAATATTCTGCTGTTGACACGCAATCTACTTAAAGATCATAAAGATGTGCGCAAGCAGTACAAAAAACTTTTTCAGTTTATTCTTGTGGATGAATATCAGGACACCAATAATCTTCAGGAGGATCTCACCGGGCTGCTGCTTCGAAACGGCAACCTGTTCTGTGTAGGTGATGACTGGCAGGCGATTTATTCATTCAGGGGAAGCAATATGGATCATTTCCTGTCGTTTCCTGAAAAATACAAAGATGCCCGGGTTTTCAAGTTGGAGCAGAACTATCGTTCTGCGGATGAGATTGTTCAAACGGCAAATGCTCTGATCGGATATAATGACCACAAGATGGAAAAAAAGTGCTTTTCCGACAAGCACGGCGGACTGGTCAAGCTTTATGATTTTTTCAATGAAAAAGAAGAAGCTAACTGGGTAGCCAAAAAAATCAAAGCGCTTTGCGAAATGGGTCTTGCTTCTAACAAAATAGCTGTTTTATACCGGACTAAATTCTGTTCCCTTTCTTTTGAGCAGACATTTAGAGCTCTTGGAATTCCATACCGGATGTTAGGCGGCAAGGGGTTCTTTGAACGCAAGGAGGTCATGGATATAAACTGCTATCTTGCTTCAGCGGTTTTTGAAAAAGACGATGCATCTTTTGAGCGGATTATAAATATTCCCAAACGTGGAATCGGCCCGGCGGCTGTCAACAAGATCGCTCAGATAAAAACAGGGGAAATGGGCCTTCAGGCTGCAGCGCGTAATGCTCTCAGTGAAAAGCTTCTGCCTTCGAGAATATATAATTCTCTAAGCCGGTTGATCGGCCTGCTTGACAGGATTAAAGACATGAAACCTGACGATGCGATTAGAGAAGTTCTGGCTGCTGTAAACTATATGGATTATATTAAGCATTATTCAATAGCCAATTCCATGGATTATACATCAAGAAAAGAGAATATTGAACAGCTTGTTTATTCGGCCTCCGAGAAGGAATCAATTGTTGATTATCTTGAAGAGTCTGCCCTTATTAAAGAGGACAAAGAGGATGAAGATGATAAAAAACGCGGGGTAAGCCTGTCAACAATCCATGCTGCCAAGGGCCTGGAATATAAGGCTGTATTTGTTGTTGGATGTGAAGAACGTCTTTTGCCGCACTGGAGATCATTTGATTCCGATACAGGTCTTAATGAAGAACGTAGGCTCATGTACGTTGCCATGACAAGGGCTGAACATTTTTTATTTTTGACTCATGCAAATTGCAGAAAGGGGCAATTCAACAGAAAAAGCCGGTTTTTAGATGAAATTAATGATTCATTAAAATATCATTAATCGTTTACGGTTAACGTTTGAGACCTTTCCCGTAGCTTATACAGAGTTCTTCAAAAAACTGGCAACCGTGAACCGACAACTGTGAACTGTTATAATCAGGAGGAATCTGTAATGAAAAAATTTAACTATCAGGAAATGTTTCCACTCGGAAATGATGATACGGAATATCGCCTGCTGACGAAGAAGTATGTTTCTATAAAATCATTTGAAGGAACAGATATTATAACAATCGCCCCTGAAGGACTTACTCTGCTCTCTGAGCAGGCATTCAAAGATGTATCCCACCTGCTCAGACCGTCTCATCTTAAACAGCTAACCATGATTGTCGATGACCCGGAAGCTTCTGAAAATGACAGATATGTTGCTCTTGAAATGCTGAAAAATGCCGTTATTTCAGCGCAGGGCGTATTCCCGATGTGTCAGGATACCGGCACTGCAATAGTTATGGGCAAAAAGGGACAAAATATCTGGACAGGTTTTTCCGATAAGGAGGCTATTTCAAAAGGAATATTTAATGCCTACACAAAAAACAATCTGCGTTATTCGCAGCTGGCTCCGCTAAACATGTTTGATGAAATAAACACGGCTTGCAATCTTCCTGCTCAGATTGAACTATACGCTGATCAGGGAAATGAATATAATTTTCTTTTCATTGCAAAAGGGGGAGGTTCTGCAAATAAAACCTTTTTTTATCAGGAAACAAAGGCAATATTGACTCGTGACAAGCTTGTTGATTTTATGAAAGACAAAATGAAATCGCTTGGAACCGCTGCCTGTCCTCCTTATCATCTTGCCTTTGTAATTGGAGGAACCTCTGCTGAAACAAATTTAAAGACTGTTAAACTCGCATCCGCAGGCTATCTGGACACTCTCCCTGAAAAAGGCAATGAATCAGGGTGCGCATTCAGGGATCTAAAACTTGAAGCCAAACTGCTGAAAATATCACAGGAACTTGGAATCGGCGCACAATTTGGAGGAAAATATTTATGTCTTGATGTAAGGGTAATACGTCTTCCCAGACACGGAGCATCCTGCCCCATAGGCATTGGGGTAAGCTGCAGCGCACACAGAAACATCAAGGCAAAAATTACAAAAGACGGCCTTTTTCTGGAAAAACTTGAAACCAGTCCGGAAAAGTATCTGCCCTCGTCTAAATCAGGCAAAACAAGAGCCGTAAGAATCGACCTTGACAAGCCAATGGATGAGATCAGGAAAACCTTGAGCAAATACCCTGTGGCTACGCCTCTCTTGCTGAACGGCAAAATTGTTGTAGCAAGAGACATAGCTCATGCCAGACTTAAAGAAAGCCTTGATAAAGGCGAAGGCCTTCCAGACTATTTCAAAAATCACATCATATATTATGCAGGCCCGGCAAAAACACCGCCTGGATATGCCTCAGGTTCATTCGGCCCGACAACCGCAGGCCGCATGGATTCTTATGTGCCTGTTTTCCAGAAACATGGCGGGTCCATGATAATGCTTGCCAAAGGAAACAGATCCAGTCAGGTCGTAGATTCATGTAAAAAATACAAGGGATTTTATCTTGGCTCAATTGGCGGACCTGCTGCCAGGCTGGGAAAGGAATGTATTACAAATATTGAAACTATTGCCTATCCTGAACTTGGCATGGAATCAATCTTTTTGATTACAGTAAAGGAATTCCCTGCATTTATAATTATCGATGATAAGGGCAATGATTTTTTTCAGAATCTTCTGAGTTGAGTTTAATCACAACCTGTCTGCCCACTAAATCAAATTCATTCTTTGAAATGCATTTTATTCTTTACATGTGATTCAATATAAGGCATATAAAAAGTTGATGATATCGTAAAAAAGTCCCTTTAGCCTGTCATTTCTAATGAAACGAGAAATCCTTGTTTATGGGTTCCCACGCTTGAGCATGGGAACCATACAAAAATACAGGAAGCATACTGCGATATTTTTACCACGAAGAACACGAAACAATCGAAGATAAAGAAAAAATCCTTCGTGATCTTCTTGGTTATAAACAATAAAATTGCCTGATTTAATGACATTGAATCATAGTTTTTGATATGAGACCTTTGCAGAATGCGACATTTTTTCGTCAGGCAAGGAAGGCGACCAAATTTTAAATCAGGTTCAACCGCAGGAATATATTGAATATTTCGAGGATTGAAATTTGAGCTTGACGCCGCATCACGGAAAAATGGCAGTTATGCAAAGGTCTCGATATGATTGATATGTTTTTTTTCTACAGTGCCTCAGAGCGGCATAATTTAGCTTTTTGCGAGTTTGTCAAAATTTTGAGGATCAGAATAATGAAAAAAAGGAGCTTGGCGTTATGGCAAAAAAAATGAAGACAATTGACGGGAACACAGCGGCTGCATACGTGGCCTATGCTATGAGTGATGCTGCTGCAATTTATCCTATTACACCTTCATCCAGTATGGGTGAAATGTGTGATGAATGGGCGGCAAATGGTCTCAAAAATGTATTTGGACAAACCATGATGGTTCGGCAGCTTCAGTCAGAAGCAGGTGCTGCTGCGGCAGTACACGGTAATCTGGCTGCAGGGGCTCTGACTACCACTTTTACAGCATCACAGGGTCTTCTTTTGATGATACCAAATATGTATAAGATGGCTGGTGAAGTTCTACCCGCTGTATTTCATGTTTCAGCAAGGGCAATTGCCGGTCATGCTCTTTCAATTTTTGGGGACCATCAGGATATTATGGCTGTCCGGCAGACAGGCTTCTGTCTTCTTGGCTCTGCTTCAGTACAGGAAGCAATGGATATGGCCCTGGTTACACACCTCGCGGCAATTGAGGCAAGTCTTCCTTTTATACATTTCTTTGACGGGTTCAGAACCTCTCATGAAATTCAAAAAGTCGAAATGATTGATTACGACGACATGGCCGATCTGATTAATCAGGATGCTGTTAAAAAATTTCGCAGCAGGGCCACAAGCCCTGAAAGACCGGAATTAAGAGGAACAGCTCAAAATCCGGATATTTATTTCCAGGGACGTGAAGCAGCCAACCTCTATTATCTTGAGGTCCCAGGTATTGTAGACACCTGCATGAAAAAGGTTGGAAACTTAACCGGCCGTAAATACAGGTTGTTTGATTATGTTGGAGACCCTTATGCTGAAAGAATTATAATTGCAATGGGATCCGGGTGTGAAACAATAGAGGAAACAGTTAATTATCTCGTTGACAAAGGAGAATCCGTAGGCCTTGTCAAAGTCCGTCTATACAGGCCTTTCTCAACTGAGCATCTTTTTTCTGCCATACCCGCAACCGCCGACAGAATAACTGTTCTTGACAGGACAAAAGAATCAGGAGCAATCGGCGATCCTCTTTATCTTGATGTTTGCACAGCCTATATGGAACGAGGCGAAATGCCCGTTATAACCAGTGGACGTTACGGACTGGGCTCAAAAGAATTTACTCCGGCAATGGTCAAGGCTGTTTTCGACAACATGAATGCAGCTGGTCCAAAAAATCATTTTACTGTGGGCATTACAGATGATCTTACACATACATCTCTTGAAGTTGAAGAAAAATTTGATGTTGCTCCTGAAGGAACTGTACAGTGTAAGTTCTGGGGACTCGGAGCAGATGGAACAGTAGGCGCAAACAAGAGCGCGATTAAAATCATCGGGGATAACACAGACATGTTTGCACAGGGATACTTTGCATACGATTCCAAGAAGTCAGGCGGTTTGACCATATCCCATCTTCGTTTCGGCAAATCTCCAATCAAGTCAACATATCTGATAAATACGGCTGATTATATAGCATGTCATAAATCAACATATGTGGATATGTATGATGTGCTTGAAGGAATTAAGGATAATGGAACATTTTTGCTGAACTCAAGCTGGTCTGCTAAACAAATGGGAACAAAACTTCCTGCCGGTATGCGCCGTATTATTGCGCAGAAAAAATTGAAATTTTACAATATCGACGCTGTTAAGATTGCATCTAAAATAGGTCTCGGCGGCAGGATCAACATGATAATGCAGACAGCCTTTTTTAAATTGGCAAACATCATTCCAATCAAGGATGCCATAAAATATTTAAAAGAACAGATATACAAGATGTTTTCCAAAAAAGGCGAAAAAATTGTTAACATGAACTACGCAGCAGTAGATCATACACTGGATAATCTGGTTGAAATCAAATACCCAAAATCCTGGGCAAATGCAGTTGACACGCCTGTTACAGATATGGATAAGGATGAACCTGCTTTTGTCAAAAACGTAATGCAACCCATGCTGGCCCAACAGGGTGACAGACTTCCCGTAAGCACCTTCCGGCCTGACGGCATTTTTCCTGTTGCTACTTCTCAATATGAAAAACGCGGTGTCGCAATAAGTGTTCCTGAGTGGGATGTTGATAATTGTATCCAGTGTAACCAGTGTGCAATGGTATGCCCCCATGCAGCAATACGTCCTGTGCTGTTAACTGATAAGGAACTGGCTGATGCGCCCAAGGATTTTAAAACCAAGAAAGCTGCCGGTAAAGAGCTTAAAGGTTATCATTTCCGAATTCAGGTCAATACTTTAGACTGTCTGGGATGCGGCAATTGTGCTGATATATGTCCTGCCAAAAAACCGGCTCTTGTTATGAAAACACTTGAAACTCAGAAAGATATTCAGATTCCGAATCATGAATATTCCGTTAAACTGCCTGTGCGGGATAATCTGCTTAAGAGAGATTCAGTTAAGGGAAGCCAGTTCTTCCAGCCCCTGCTTGAATTCTCAGGAGCATGTGCGGGATGCGGCGAGACTCCATACGCAAAACTTCTTACACAGCTTTTTGGAGAACGCATGGTTATAGGAAACGCTACTGGTTGCACTTCAATCTGGGGAGGAAGCACTCCTGCCATTCCTTATTGCGTTAACAAGGACGGGTTCGGGCCTGCCTGGGCCAACTCTTTGTTCGAAGATCCAGCGGAATTTACTTATGGAATGCTTATGGCAGATACACATCGCAGAGGCAAGCTTGCGGATCTGATGCAGAATGCCCTGAAAACTGACATTCCGCAAAAAATAAAAAAAGCCATACATGGATGGCTTGAAAATATTAAAAATCCTGATTTGTCTAAACAATATGGTGATCAGCTTAAGGCTTTGCTGCCTGAATTCAAAGACAACAAGCTGTTGGCTGAAATAGACGGTATGTCAACTCTTTTTACAAAAAAATCACACTGGATATTTACGGGCGACGGCTCTGCTTACGATATTTCCTTTGGCGGAATTGATCATGTTCTGGCATCAGGCGAAGACATTAATGTTATGGTTTTTGATACAGAAGTATATTCCAATACCGGAGGTCAATCCTCCAAAGCCACTCCCACAGGCTCGGTTGCCAAATTTGCGGCATCAGGCAAAAAAACATGCAAAAAGGACCTGGGCCGCATCGCCATGACCTACGGGTATATATATGTGGCCAGTGTAGCTATGGGAGCAAGCAAACAGCAACTGATAAAAGCATTTTCAGAAGCACAGGCCTATGACGGGCCGTCCCTTATAATCGGATATGCGCCCTGTATTAATCATGGAATCAAAAAGGGTATGGGTAAAAGCCAGGAAGAGGAAAAACTTGCAGTACAGTCAGGTTACTGGCCTCTGTTCCGTTACAACCCTGATTTAAAAGCCCAGGGGAAAAATCCATTTATACTTGATTCAAAAAAGCCGGATGGAAGTCTTCAGGAATTTTTAGCCGGCGAAGTTCGTTATGCTTCCCTGCAGAAGACATTTCCGGAAGAATCAAAAAAACTGACTGTCCGACTTGAAAAAGAATATATGCAGCGCTATGAAGCATTAAAACTCATGGCCGATCCAAAGTCAATTTGCAAAGAGAAAAACAATAAATAGCAGACTTTTATGACAAAAATAACAGGATATTCAAGTTAAATTCGTGACTTTCAAACAAGTAAATCATAACTCAACAAAATTAACTTGAGAATGTTACATGGAGCGTACTGCGATATTTTTACCACGAAGAACACGAAGTAATCGAAGATAAAGAAAAAATCCTTCGTGTTCTTCGTGGTTATCAATAATAAAATTGTCTGAGTTAATGACGTTGAAACATGATTTTTGATATGTTTGAAAGTTATTTCTATCCGCAGTGCTGCAGAGCCTCATAATGCAGCTTTTTACTATTTCATCAAGATTAAAACATCAAATAAAATCTTGTTTATCCTGCTTGCCTGCCTCTGGCTGGTTATCCTGTCTGATTTTTTTCAAATAGACATGGCAATGTAAAATGAATTGCTGCGCCGCTTTCCTCTCCAGGCAGAGGAGATTCCATCCATATTCTTCCCCCATGTGCTTCTATGACCATCTTGCAGAAGGCAAGGCCAATGCCTTTGCCTCTTTTTTTCTCTTGTTCACCTGGAACCTGTTTGAATTTTTCAAAGATCAATTCATGGTATTCTTTCTGGACAGGGCTGCACATGTTGGAAATAATTACTTCCGCCCTGTCAATGGAATCTCCGCCTTCTTTTTTCTTCTTTATAACTGCAAGACTTATTTTAGTATCAGCCCAAGAAAATTTAACGGCATTATCTATAAGATTTGCCAGTACCCGCTGAAGCAGATTGCTGTCTCCGTAAATCTCTACAGAATCAGATTCTGTCTGTAGATCAAATTTTAGATTTTTTGATTCCATTTCTGTTTCAAATAAAGCTAAAGCCATCTTTATCAGATCAATAAGATTGACAAAATTAAAACTCTTGTTATCACAGGTTGTTTTAAGAGATACTATGTCCTGTGCGTTTTTAAGCATTTCGTTTACCCTTATGACCGCAGAAAAAGCCTTCTCCACATATTTCCTGGCGCTTGCATGTTCATCAAATATCATCATAGCTAATTCGAGATTGCCTGCAACGACCGTATTCAAATTATTTAAATCGTGTATAGTCATGCTCGTAAAGTCTTTATTGAGTGCTAATCGCTGTCCAACATCATCAAAAGCTTTTTTTGTATTGAGAAACGTCTTCACATAGGCCCGGATTAAATCCTCATTAAAAGGTTTTACTAAAAACCCCTCACCGCCTGCCTCAATTCCCCTCTTATGAGAATCATCATCCGAAAGAGCGCTGATAAAAAGAACAGGAATATTTTGAGTGGTTTCGTTTTTCTTCAAAATATTGCAAACCTCAAATCCTGAAATTCCCGGCATTATGATATCAAGAATAATTAGATCCGGTTTTATCTTATCTGCCAGTTTCAATGCTTCTTTGCCGTTATCAACGCAATATAACTGATAATTATCGGTCCGGAGATACCCATTTAAAATGCTACAGGACGTCGGGTCATCATCTACTATCATAATTTTAGGCTCATTGCCTGTTATTATCATTAGTCTATCTCCTTGTTGGTTTAACACTGCTTATTACCCGGCAAGCTCATTTAGCACATCAAGAAGCTTCTGGCTGCTTTTTGATATGATCTGTGCGAACTCCTTCTGTTTTTCATTAATGGTTCCGTAAAATGGTTTTTGAATAAGCTCAGCCATGCCCATAATACTGCTTAATGGCGAACGCAGGTTATGGACCATTTCAGGCGACAATAAAGTACCGGAGTCACTGATCTTTACTGCATGATCGATAAGCCGTTTTATCCTCAGCATCACCTTAACCCGTGTTACCAGTTCAAGATTATCAACCGGCTGCACTATATAATCATCCGCCCCTATTTCCAAACCCCTGATCCTGCTTTTCAAATCATAGGCCTTAGCCGTTAAAAAAATGACTGGGATATGTTTTGTCTGTTCATCGTCTTTAAGAATTCTGCAAACCTCAAACCCGTCCATCTTCGGCATGCGGATATCAAGCAGAATAACGTCAGGAGGCTGCCGCCTGACTATCTTCAAACACTCCTCGCCATCACCTGCCGATATTACCATGCATCCTATATATGATCTTAATGTTTCACATATCATAAAACAGACATCTTTATTGTCTTCAACAACCAGAATCGTTGGCATAAGCACCTCTTGGGAATTGGGAACGGGGAACGGGGAATGAAGAAACATGCGTTTTTTACTCATTCCTCAATTCACTATTCCCTATTCACTATTCACTATTTATCATTTATCATTCACTATTCAATGTCATTAACTTAAGAGCAGTTCCTTTAAAAGTCCCCCTTTGAAGGGGGATTTAGAGGGATGTTAACACCCCCCTGCGCCCCCTCAAGGGGGGAATAAATAACAACCCCCTCAAGTGGGGAATTTGGAGGATTTTTTCCTTAAGTTAATGACATTGATTCACTA
>Ga0075124_10001612_pt1 | contig 10505 bp, 10 predicted proteins | sample AntAceMetag02UKS_FD_69809 | JGI IMG/M metagenome (GOLD analysis project Ga0075124, IMG submission 69809) | Saline lake microbial communities from Ace Lake, Antarctica - Antarctic Ace Lake Metagenome 02UKS | ecosystem: Environmental > Aquatic > Non-marine Saline and Alkaline > Saline | place... | reverse complement strand
AAACGAAGCCCAGGAGCAGGGCAAGTTGCCGTCGGTTAGTTTACCTCCGGTAACGGTAGCGCATCCCCAGAATGCGGAGCATGGCGATTATGCCTCGAGCCTGCCCCTGAAATTGGCTCGGGCAACCTCGGTCAAGCCGCTGGTGATAGCCGAGGATATTGCAGGTTCTATCGTCCCCGGTCCTGAGATTGACACCGTTAGAGTAGCGCCGCCCGGTTTTATCAATTTCACCCTTAAGGCCGACTGGTTGACTGCTCAGGTAGACTCAATTCTTCAGGCCGGTGATGCTTATGGTGATATTGACCTGGGAGAGGGCAGGCGGGTACAGATAGAGTTTGTCAGCGTCAATCCCACCGGGCCGCTTCATGTCGGGCACGGTCGCGGTGCTATTCTGGGCAGCGTCTTAGCCAGTGTACTTACTGCTGCCGGCTATAGCGTGGAGAAGGAATACTATATTAACGATGCTGGTGCCCAGACAAGGGCCTTTGCCCGTTCACTCTATGCCCGTTATCAGCAGGAATTAGGCGTTAGCGTCGAGATGCCTGTTGACGGCTATGTTGGCAGCTATATGGTTGAACTGGCTAAGGAGATTATTGCCAAGGAGGGCGATAGGTTTCTCACTCTTCCTGAGCCGGAGGCGGTGTCAGGGTTAGGACAGCTCGGGCTGGACAGGATGTTAGGGCAGATAAGGACCGACCTTGAGGTATTAGGGGTGACTTTCGATATCTGGTTCAGTGAGCAGAGTCTCTATGACGGAGGGCAGTATGAAAAGGTGAAGTCAATCCTTGAGAAGGGGGGCTATGTCGCTGAAAAAGAAGGGGCTACCTGGTTTATCTCTACTGCCCTGGGTGAGGACAAAGACAATGTCATCGTGCGGGGTGACGGTTCTCCTACCTATTTTGCCGCCGATATCGCCTACCACTACAACAAGTTTGCTGAGCGCCGATTTGATAGAGTGATTGATATCTGGGGGGCTGACCACCATGGGCATGTATCGCGAATGAAAGCCGTGCTCGGTGCCTTTGGGGTTGACCCGGAACGGCTGGGGGTAATAATCGCTCAACTGGTCACCCTGCGCCGTGGCGATGAACTGGTGCGGATTTCCAAACGTAGCGGCGATATCATTACCCTGCGTGAGGTGATCGATGAGGTTGGGGCTGATGCCTGTCGCTTTTTCTTTCTGTCCCGCTCGGCGGACAGCCAGATGGACTTCGACCTGGAATTAGCCAAGAAGCAGTCGGCGGATAATCCTGTCTACTATGTCCAGTATGCACACGCCCGCATTGCCAGCATCCTTCGCCTGGCTGGGGAGAGGGGAATCGACTTTCACGACGGTGATGTTTCACTGCTTACCGCCGAACCTGAGTTGAGCCTGATAAGGAAGATGCTGCTTTTACCGGAGATAATTGAGGCGGTCGCAAATACCCTGGAACCCCATCACCTTGCCTATTATGCTCAGGAGCTGGCTACTGTGTTCCACGGTTTTTATACGCAGTGTCGTGTTGTTTCCCTGCAGGATGAGGTGTTGAGTAAAGCCCGTCTCAAGCTGGTAGCGGCAGCCAAGCTGGTCCTGGCGAGGACCCTTTACCTTATGGGGATGACGGCGCCGGAGACGATGTGAATGGGTAACCGCTATCAGATTCAGGGCCCTTGCCTTAACTTAGAGGTGCTCTACTGTTAAATTGACAATTTAGCCAACGTACGTTGAATACGATTTAAGGGGGTAACCAGCGGGATGAAGAAGCGTGTTTTTTCCGGGGCCCGTCCTACCGGAAGACAGCACCTTGGTAATTACTTGGGTGCGATACAGAATTATGTTAACCTTCAGGAAGAATATAATTGTATCTATTGTATCGTTGATATCCATGCCTTGACCACGCTGGAGGACACCGGTTCCCTGCAATGGAATATCAACGAGATGATGCTTGACTGGCTGGCGGCCGGCCTCGACCCTAGAAAGAGCATCCTTTTTGTCCAGTCTCATGCCCCCGAGGTTGCTGAGTTGCATACCTTGCTTAGTATGGTTACTCCCTTGAGTTGGCTGCTCAGAGTACCCACCTTTAAGGATAAAGTCAAGCTACAGCCGCAGAATGTAAACTACGGTCTGGTTGGCTATCCGGTTTTGATGACATCCGATATCGTGCTCTATAAGGCTGAAGCCGTCCCTGTTGGTGAGGACCAGTTGCCCCATCTGGAGTTGGCCAGGGAGATTGTCCGCCGCTTTAATAATCTCTTTGGTGAGACCTTTCCTGAGCCTGAAGCCAAGCTTACTACCTTTCCTATGGTACTGGGGCTGGATGGTAAGGAGAAGATGAGCAAACAGATTGGTAACGATATTGAACTAGCTCTCTCTGAGGAAGAGACGGCAGCCCGGGTAATGGAGGCGGTGACTGACCCGGCGCGCCGCTATCGTACTGACCCGGGACACCCCGAAATCTGTAATATTTTCCGGCTTCACGGGTATTTTAACCCGTTTCAGAAGGATGACCTAGCCACACAGTGCCGCTCTGCCGGGATTGGCTGCGTTGATTGCAAGAAGAATCTTGCGGGGGAGATTAATGATTCCCTCAGATCCTTCCGTGAGAAACGGTCGGAGTTGGCTGGTAAACCTAAGTATATCAAGGAAGTGCTTGCTGACGGTGCTACCCGGGCTCGGGTCATTGCACGGGAAACCATCAGGGAAGTAAAGGAGAATATGGGGCTTCTTTAACTCCCTACCAGCTCAGTTATTGACCACTGCTTATCGGTCTCGTTATAGTAGAGCCTGAACCGCTTATTATCCAGGGTCTTGACTTGAAAGAGCCTTATCCCCGGTTCCCGCCAGGCCTTTTCTATCTTATCAACCTCGTGGGTCACACCCTGCCACTCGAAGGACCTCGGCCTCTCTGCATAGGTATGACCTGAATAGCAGGTGACCTTAAGTGGACTATTCTTCACCCCTTGTCTCCTTGATTTATCCTTAAATATTTGGCTTTTGTTTGTGCCAGTCGGTTGCCTGCTCAAAGGCATAGGCAATCTTGAGGATGGTTTCCTCACTGAAGGGCTTGCCGATTATCTGCATTCCGATCGGTAGCCCCTCGGCAAAGCCGGCCGGGATGGAGATAGCGGGCAAGCCGGCGATATTTATCGGCAGGGTACACAAATCGCTTAAGTACATCTGGAGCGGGTCACCCACCTTGTCACCGATTCTGAAGGGAACGGTGGGTGAGGTTGGGGTTATCAGGACATCAAACTTCTCAAAGGCCTGGTCGAATTCCTGCCGTATCAGGGTGCGCACCTTCTGCGCCTTGAGGTACCAGGCATCATAGTAGCCGGCGGAGAGGGCGTAGGTGCCCAGCATAATACGCCTTTTGACCTCAGGGCCGAAGCCGTACTGCCGTGTTTTCTCCAGCGCCTCCCACATATTACCGGTCTCCGGGTAGGAGAAGCCATACTTTACCCCATCGTAGCGGGCTAAATTGGCGGAAGCCTCCGAGGGAGCAATCACGTAGTATGCCGCCAGGGCATAGGGGGTGTGGGGTAGTGATACCTCCCAGTTTGCCCTTGCTCCCAACTCTTCCAGCTTGCTGACGGCGGCTCGTATCGCTGCTGACACCTCTGCCTGCATTCCTTCAACAAAATACTCCTTGGGGATGCCGATGCGGACTCCATTAAGCTCGGTAGCCAGGCACCGGGTATAATCAGGAACGGGATAGGGGACCGAGGTAGAGTCTCTGGGGTCGTAGCCGGCGATGGTATTTAACACCAGGGCGCAATCGGTAACGTCCTGGGTCAGCGGTCCAATCTGGTCTAGGGAACTGGCGAAGGCAACCAATCCGTATCGGCTTACCCTGCCGTAGGTAGGTTTCATACCGGTAACACTGCAGAAGCCAGCCGGCTGGCGGATACTGCCTCCGGTGTCTGAGCCCAGGGCATAGATAGCTTCGCTGGCGGCTACTCCTACCGCCGAGCCGCCGCTGCTGCCCCCGGGCACGCGCTCCAGGTCCCAAGGGTTATGGGTGGGGAATAGAGCGGAGTTCTCTGTGGACGAGCCCATAGCGAATTCATCCATATTTGTCTTACCGATAGTTACTGCCCCGGCTCCGTTAAGTTTTTCCACTACGGTGGCGTCGTAAGGTGGCACAAAGTTCTCCAGCATCTTCGATGAGCAGGTGGTGCGCACCCCCTTGGTGCACATATTGTCCTTGATTAACACCGGGATGCCGATCAGGGGGCTCAAGTCTCCCGAGGCAATAAGCTCATCGGCCTTTTCAGCCTGGGACAGCGCCAACTCATCAGTAACGGTAACCAGGGCACTAACCTTTGGTTCTATCTGCTGTATCCGTTTCAGGCAGGCCATGGTCAGCTCAACTGAGGAAATTTGTCTGGTCTTGAGCAACTCGTGTGCTTCGTTGATGGTCAACCGGCTGGGGTCTATTATGGCACTCACCTCATCCCTGTCTACTTATGTATCGCCGAGCACGGCCCGTACTTTGAAGAAGTCCCCGTCCTTCTGGGGCGCATTGGCCAGGACCTGGTCCTGGGGTAGGGAGGTAGCCACCTCATCACTGCGGAGTACGTTTTTAAGCGTGATAGCTTGGGTGGTAGGGGGTACGCCGGTAGTATCTACCTGCTGCAGTATCTCAAAACTCTCCAGGATATGGGACAACTGCTCCTTGAACCTGTCTACCTCGGCTTCAGCCAGCCCCAGCCGGGCCAGGGTGGCAATACGCAGCACCTCCTCACGACCAAGCTTCATTGTTTACCTCACTCCCCCCTCAAGCTGTCCCTGATAGATGGCTTATCTAGAATGGTACTGGCTAATTATAGCACCCAGATTTGGGTGTCAGCAACAGAGGTACTCCTGCTATAATAGATGTGGTGGCAAGATGAGAGAAAAGTCCAGAATTATGTTGACCATTCTGGCTACTCTACTTGAGGAGATAGCCCTGGTCGTCTTCATCTTTTTAGGCCTGCCGATGCTGGGGGTTGAGGTGCCGTTGGGCGGCCTAATTGCTATGATGGCGGGTATAGCTACCTATGGCGCTATCTCTTATCGTCTTGGCAGCCGGGCGCTGAGGAAAAAGCCGGTGGCTGGTCTATCAGATATGGTTGGCAGTAGGGGTGAGGTGGTAAAAACGTTGGCTCCTGGGGGTACCGTTAGAATTGGCAGTGAGCTCTGGGACGCTAAAACTATCGGTCAGGAAATAGAGGAGGGTGAGGGAGTCGTCGTGGTGAGACGGGACGGGCTTAAGCTTACCGTGTGTAAGTGTAGCCTTCGTGATGCGACAGGCGAACCTCCTCAGTCCTGATACTACTCTGCAAGCCAGACTATAAGGGGTATGGTAAAGATAGGTTGACTTAACTCTGTTTAATACCTGATAATATGTTGTTAGTTTAGATATACGGAAGGAGGAAGCAGTCTACTAGAAGTAATTAGAGTTAATTTAACGGTTAAAAAATTAAGCATATTACGGAGGTCACTATTGTGAAAAAGAAAAGATCATGGGTTCTACTGGGTAGCATAGGTTTGATATTAACATTAGCTTTACCTTTGCTGAGTGGGTGCCGGTCATCTCAACCGGAGGTATACAAGATTGGTATCACTCAAATAGTTACTCACCCGGCCCTGGATGCCAATCGCCAGGGCTTTATCGACCAGATGACCGAGGAGGGCTTCGTTGAGGGAGTGGATGTTACATATGATTCCGATACCGCTGAGGGTGATATGTCTATCGCGGCTTCTATCGCCCAGAAGTTTGTTTCTGGGAAGGTTGACCTGATCCTGGCTATAGCTACACCCACCGCTCAGGCCTCTGTTCAGGCAGCCAAGGACACCGATATACCGATAGTCTTTGGTTCCGTCACGGACCCGGTGGCGGCGGGACTGGTTGATGGCTGGGATAACCCCGGGGGCAATGTGACCGGTATCAGCGACTGGGCTGATATTGCCACTCAGGTGCAGTTGGTCCTGGATATTTGCCCTGATTGTAAGAACCTGGGCACAGTCTACAATGCCGGTGAGGTAAACTCCAAGGTTCAGATAGATGAGCTCAAGAAGATTGCCCCGGGCCTGGGTATAGAGAGTATTGTCGAGGCTACGGTAGCGGCATCGGCGGATGTCTTGGCCGCGGCACAGTCGCTGGCGGGCAGGGTTGACGCCATCTGGATTCCCACGGATAATACAGTGGTCTCCGGTTTCGAGGCGGTAGTAAAGGTCTGTGAAGATAATCAGATACCTCTCTTTGCTGCCGATACGGCTACGGTGGAGAGGGGTGCTATTGGTACTCCCGGCATTGACTATTATGTCCTAGGCCAGGAGTGTGGTAAGATAGCCGCCCGTATCCTTAGGGGTGAGAGCGCGGCTGATATCCCGGTCAAGAAGGTGCCGATGACAGACTTGTACCTCAATCCGACGGCGGCGGAGAGACTGGGGGTGACCGTCCCGCAATCGGTTCTGGATAGTGCCACCGAAATAGTGAATGAATAAACCCCTATGGAGTTAATCTACCGACCGACCAAGCGAATAGCTTGATTCCCTAGCGTTTGAGCTCTAGAGGAGATGATTTTGGATGTTGCGGGTAGCTTGCTGTCCGTATCCTTCTATGAGGGGTTAGTATTCGGACTGCTTGCCGTAGGCGTTTATTTAACCTTTCGTGTTCTTTCCTTCCCTGATCTTAGTGTAGATGGCACCTTCCCTCTGGGGGGTGCCATCGCTGCTGTGCTTATTGCTGGCGGTGCTAACCCTTTCCTGTCGACACTGGCTGCCTTTGGTAGCGGCCTATGTGCCGGGCTGATAACCGGGTTACTCAATACCAAGCTCAGGATAAGTGCCCTGCTCTCCGGTATCCTGATGATGGTGGCGCTTTATTCGGTAAACTTGAGGATTATGGGCGGGGGTAATGTACCGCTGCTCCGTGATATCACCAGCTTTGACCTGGTAGCGCAGATTCTGGGCGTTCGGGGTGGTATGGCCTTGTCCATCGCCTTCGTGCTACTGGTGGTTGCTATTTTTGTCGCCGGGCTGAACTGGTTTTTGCGCACTGAGATAGGGCTAGCGCTGCGGGCCACCGGCGATAACGAGCAGATGGTGCGCGGTCTGGGCGTCTCTACTGATAGAAATGTGCTAATGGGCTGCGCTATTTCTAACGGACTGGTTGCTCTCGCCGGTGCCCTGGTTGCTCAGAACCAGGGCTTTTCTGATGTGGGGATGGGGATTGGTATGATTGTAATGGGACTGGCTTCGGTGATAATTGGTGAGGGGGTATTCCGCCCTCGAGGAATTACCGCAATTCTACTGGCCTGCCTAGGAGGCACCTTCCTCTACCGCTTATTTATCAACATCGCTCTCAGGCTGGGTATGGCCCCAGGCGATTTAAAACTGATTACGGCAGTTTTGGTTATCATTGTCCTGGCAGTCCCCTTTATTCGGAAAAAAATACGTGGTGAGTGGGTGCCACCGGCGGCGAGAATGTGAGGAGAGGGTAGTGAAAGCTATTGAAGCTAGAAAGCATGGCATACTCCAACTTAGAGGGATAAGGAAGGTGTTCGCCCGGGGTACCATCGATGAAGTTAAGGCTCTGGACGGCATCGACCTGGAGGTATATGAACGGGACTTCGTTACCATTATCGGTAGCAACGGGGCGGGGAAGTCTACGCTGCTTAACATTGTCGCTGGCGTTTACCCACCGGAGAGGGGTGGCCGGGTTGTTATCAGCGGTGATAATGTTACCAATCTGAAGGAGTATAAGCGGGCTGCCTATGTCGGCCGGGTGTGGCAGCAGCCGGAGGCAGGAACGGCGCGTAACCTCAGTATTGAGGAGAACCTTTCCCTGGCCCTACTGCGGGGCCAGCCGAGAGGGCTACAGTCGGCTATTAGCAGGAAGCGAAGGCAGTTATTCCGTGAAGCACTGGCTGTGCTCGGGCTTGGCTTGGAGGACAGGCTGAACACCCCGGTGGGCACTCTTTCCGGTGGACAGAGGCAGGCTTTAGCCCTGGTTATGGCTACCATAAGCAGGCCTACTATCCTGTTACTCGATGAGCACATCGCTACTCTGGATCCGAAGACAGCCCAGACGGTGCTCCAGCTAAGTGATATGCTTATTGAGCGGGAAAAGATGACCGCAATAATGGTTACCCACAATATGGAGATTGCCCTAAATTATGGCAATAGACTGATTATGATGCACAAGGGCAGTATCATCGTGGATATCGGTGAGGCAGACAAGAAGACGCTTAATGTCAGTGACCTGGTGACCGCCTTCGGACGGGCGGCCGGGGAGCAGTTCAACGATGATGTTATCCTCTTGAGTGACAACTGAGACAGCCAGTGCCCGCTCCTTAGCTGAGGGCGGTTCTCTACGGCTATCCCCGAAGGGTGGCCACTAGCCTATCGGTGTTAAGCAGCAGCTCGAGGGCGGCGTTGATGTCAGGGATCACTACGTCGGAACTCGTTATGGCGGTAGCGGATGCTCCTTCCCTGCCCAGAACACAGATGCCGATTGCAGCCTCCCTCAGCATGGCGGCGTCATTGACGCCATTGCCAATGCAGATGGTCTTGTCCCGGCCCAGTTTCTCCACCAAGTCCAGCTTTTGAGTAGCCCCCTCCCCTTTTTCCACCAGGTATATTTTAGCCTTCAGCTTCTCTTTTAAGCCCGAAGCGCTGCCAAATGTATCTGCAGAAATGATGAACAGCTTTAGGAGTTTACTAAGCCTCTGCAGCCTCTCCTCTACCCCTTCAATAAGCTCGCCATCCAGGGTAATGGTGCCATTTAGGTCCAGAACCAGATGGCTTAACTTGCAGTTTTCTCTACCGGGGATAGCTATCTCTATCAATTTACCCCTATCTTACAACAATCTTACCCTTTGGCTCGGTGACCACCTCACCGATGATGGCTGCCTCGGTTGCCCCCCCGCTATGTAACCTCTGGAGCAGTCTTTCGGCTCGCGTGGGTGGTATTGAGATGAGCAATCCCCCCGAGGTCTGGGCATCGAAGAGGATGAGCAATAAATCGTCCGGGATGTCTCCCGCTAACTCTACCATATGGGAACGGAACTCTTTATTGCGATATGTCCCGCCCGGGACCAGACCCATTATGGCAAACTCCCTTGCCTCAGGGAAGAGCGGTACCGCCGTGGAGTAGAACACCATGCCAACATTGGCACCTTCAATCATCTCACAGGCGTGGCCCAGCAGACCGAAGCCGGTAACGTCAGTACAGGCATTAACCCCGGCTTCTATCATCAGCTCTGAGGCCGTCCTGTTAAGGGTGGACATACACCGTACTGTTCTGTCAATTACTTCTTTGACGGCTGCACCGCCCTTTGCGGCGGTATTTATTATGCCGGTGCCCAGCGGCTTGGTCAGGATGAGCTTGTCGCCCGCTCTGGCCCCGCTGTTGAGGACTACCCTGGCCGGGTGGATGGTGCCGGTAACGGAAAGCCCGTACTTCAGTTCCTGGTCATCGACACTGTGCCCGCCGACCAGGACTACCCCGGCTTCCCGTATTTTGTCCAGTCCTCCGGCTAAGATTTGCTTCAGAACCGAGATATCCATTGTCTTTACCGGAAAACAGACAATATTCATTGCAGTCAGCGGTCTGCCGCCCATAGCGTAGACATCGCTTAAGGCGTTAGCGGCGGCGATCTGACCGAAGGTATAGGGGTCATCAACAATAGGTGTGAAGAAGTCGAGGGTCTGTACTATTGCCAGCTCATCGTTCAGCTTATAGACGCCAGCATCCTCAGCTCTTTCCACACCCGTAATTAAGTTCGGGTCGGTAATGAGAGGTAAGTCACACAATGCTTTAGCTAGGTCTCCCGGACCTATCTTGCAAGCTCAGCCGGCACCACGAACGGTCTCGGTGAGGCGTAGCCTCTCCGCATCACTCATTCTGCTCACCCCCGTTATTTCTTCCCAGGTGGATGGAGCACAAGACGGTACCCGTCTGAGGCATCTCCTCCTCAGTATAGCAGACCCCGCTCCATTGACAAAGGTGCTCTTTGAATGCAGTCAGAAACTGGCCAATGATTTGCCTGACCTCGGTGGTCGGAGTAGCCTGGGCAAACCTTCCCGTCCTACGGTTTGCTCGGGCGGCGATTATAGAGGCTATCGGCATAGCTCAGCAACCAGGATATTCAGGGCCAGCTCGCCCTGATATTTCCCGGTCTTAATGGCAAGGTCGGTCTCTAAAAGCCGGTGGTATACCCCCTTAATCCGCTCCAGGGGATAGCGGTTGGCCTGTTCCAGTGTCTTGCGGAAGGCGAATTCATTAAATAGCCCCAGCTTAGTCTGAATTTCCCTCTCCGCTTTACCCTGCTTTTTCAGCCCCTTTACCCGGGCTATCATACGGAACTGTCGTGATAGCATAAACAGGAGGTGAACCGGCGCCGCACCGTTTTCCAGCAACTGCTCAAGTAATTTTTCGGCTAGCCCAGCCTTAAATTCAATGACAGCATCAACCATAGCAAAAACACTGGCCTCCTGGGCATAGCTTACCACCCTGCTGACATCACCTTCCTCAATG
>Ga0075124_10001609_pt1 | contig 10509 bp, 8 predicted proteins | sample AntAceMetag02UKS_FD_69809 | JGI IMG/M metagenome (GOLD analysis project Ga0075124, IMG submission 69809) | Saline lake microbial communities from Ace Lake, Antarctica - Antarctic Ace Lake Metagenome 02UKS | ecosystem: Environmental > Aquatic > Non-marine Saline and Alkaline > Saline | place... | reverse complement strand
GCATCGGCAAGCGGCACAAGTGGTCCCTTGCCCGCGGCGGGCGACAGGATAGGCTGTTAGGTGAAAGACGCAAAATACGTATGCGAAAAACCGGAACTATAGTTTTCTGAATGCGTGCAAGAATTTACTGTTTTTCTGCGATTTTCCTAATAGTCTACAGTCTGAGCATCCTATGGGATGCTACTGATATTTATTATTGATTTTCGGCCGAATAAACAAAATCGGCTTTTTGACTTGCCTATAATTTAACAGTATGGCATTAAGAATAATCAAGTGCAAGTAGATTGCATTTTAAACATGGTGAGTTAATGGCAAAGATAAGCAATAATCCGGTTTATGATATGAATCGGCCGGTTCATCTGGCGCGGAGCAATGCTTTCATAGAAAAGGCCCGCAAGCTTTTTCAGGAGTGCATTGGCAAAGTAACACAAAAACGGCGCATACAGCTTATTGACGGCAGTTTGTATTATCTCCAGGCGGCACTGGAACACGCGACACTGGCGGCCAAATCCACAAAGACCTCGCCCCTTGAAGAGTCGTTCTTGGCTTTTATCCGGACGGAGATGATTTGTATTTATTCGGCGCGTGTTTTACTGAAAAACGAAATGCAGCTTGACGATAGTAAAAGTCCACTTTGGCAGTTTTTCCATAGATGTGGCAAGACAACTCAAACGGTTAAATTCGCGCGCAGCGGAGAACAATTGCTAGAAGACGCGGCCCATCTTTTCAAATTATCGCGGGAACCTGCTGAAGACCTGCAACAGGCTTTATTAAAAAAAATGACCAATGAGGAACGAGCGCGTTACAAGCTTGCCTATGAAGGGCTCCGTACCCACCTTATGCGTTCTCGCCAGATTCCCCGCGCGGAGCGCTTCTTCCAAATTTTTTTGCAAGCTCTTGAAATGAAAAATGAATAATTACCGGCCGCCCATGCGGGCAGGTATACGGCATTTCAGCCTTTTCCAGTTCGTTAATAAGCCTTTCTATCTCGCTTTCCGTTAAACGGCTGTGGGCTTTAACAGAGGCATGGCAGGCGGCCCGGGCGATTTGCTCCTCAAGCATGTCTTTGCCTTTACAGTCAGATTCAGTTAATGCTGCCGCGATTTCCGCAATCAACCGGCCGGACGAAACATTGCCAAAGCAAGCCGGTACTGAATCAACCAGGAATGTATCCTGGCCGAATTCCGCTATCCCAAAACCGTTCTGTTTCAGAGTGTCCAGTGAACGTTTTAGGCAAACGGCATCAGCCGGCGGCAGAACAACGTTTTCGGCCATCAATAATGCTTGGCTTTCCACTGAGCGCTTTGTGATTTCCTTCGTAAATTTTTCAAATAGAACCCGTTCGTGAGCCGCATGCGGATCCATCAGAACCAGGCCGTCTTCGGTTTCCAATATCACGTAGAGATTTCCGATTTGACCGACGATTCGGTACCATCTCCACGGTCTGTCACTGACTTTCTCCCCGGCAACATCTTGAACCTTTGTGCCATGTGAACCGGCGAATTGCAGGTCAGTTGCTTTTGGAGCAGTATCGTCTGGTTTTTGTTTATGTGCCTTTGAATAATCAAAAGTGTTGGTAATGATATGTTTTTTGCCGCCGGCGTCAGAGCGATATAATAAGTTCGGAGGAGTTTGACCGCCTTCCGGTGATGAATTGAAAGAAGACATGTTCCGAATTTGAATATTTTTCAGTGCCGTTCGAATTGCTTCCGAAACCACATTTCGAACTTCACCGGGATTGTGGAAGCGGATTTCTTTTTTGGCGGGATGAACATTAACGTCAATCAAGGCTGGGTCAATTTCCAGAAAAAGAAACAAAATCGGGTTCCTGTTTTTAGGAATAAGTGACTGGTAGCCATCGCGGATCGCGCCGAAAAGTAAAGCGGCGCCGGCCGGCCGCAGGTTGATAAATAAATATTGTTCGGAGCGGTCGGCACGGGTTAAGGAGGGCAGGGCGACATAACCGCTGATTCGCAGATTTTTTGAAGAATATGAAACCGGTCGAAGACTATTTTTTGAAATAGAAACGAAGAGTTCACCCAGCCTGTTTTCTATTGTTGCGTCTGGCGGCAGATTATATATGAGCCGGCCGTTGGCTTTAAGTTTCATGCCAACCGAAGGGTTGGCCAGGGCATACATCATAAACACCTGCCGGATATGGACGGTTTCAGTCTGTTCCGAGCGCAAAAATTTTCGGCGGGCAGGCACGTTGAAAAACAGCTGGCGAACTTCCATCTGTGTTCCAGGCGGGGAGCCCACGTCACGAACTTCCTGAATCTTACCGCCGGCCATTATTAATTCGGTGCCCGAGAGAGAATTTGCCGGACGTGTGCGCAGCGTGAAACGGGAAACAGAAGAAATGGCTGCCAGGGCCTCTCCTCGAAAACCAAGCGTGCTAATCTGTTCAATATCATCAATATCGCTTATCTTGCTGGTGGCGTGCCGCTCGATTGCAAGAAGCGCGTCGTTACGGTCCATGCCGGAGCCGTTATCGTTCACCGAGATCAGCGTTCTGCCGCCTGACAAAATTTCAATATCAATGTTTGTGGCTTTTGCATCAAGCGCGTTCTCAACCAGTTCCTTTATGACTGAAGCGGGGCGTTCCACCACTTCGCCCGCGGCGATTTTATTTATCACCTGATCCGGAAGGACATGAATATGGTTTTTTTTGTTGTTCATTTATGATATTATTCTAATGTAAAAACATGTAAATAACACTCAAGAAATACGCGATGCACCATTTACGCTTGCCCTGTCCGGATATAAGAATATATTTACCGTAATGGAATATTTATTAACAACCCTTATTTTATTAGGAATTATCATCGTCGTGCTCCTGGTCAGACTGTCTTTTCTGCGCGGTGGAATTCATCCGGATGCGAACGTTCAAGCGCTTAGCATGCTCCAAAATCAGGTAAATGCAAGCACAATGGAAACCACGCGGAAATTTGAGGAACTTCAACGCGGCCTGCAGGCAGATCTTAACCGTTTGAATGAGATTGTTGAACGTCGATTGTCGGATACAGGCAAAAATGTGGGCGAGCGGCTGGATAATGCTGCTAAAGTCATCAGTGACGTTCATCAGCAGCTCGGTCATATGGATGAAGCTTCCAAGCGCATTTTTGAAGTCGGGCGTGAAATTTCCGAGCTTCAACAGACGTTGCAAGCGCCAAAACTGCGCGGGTCCGTGGGCGAATATCTGCTCAATGAACTCTTAATCCAGGTTTTGCCGCAAAAGAACTTTGAAAACCAGTACCACTTCAAAAATGGTGAAACAGCCGACGCCATCATCAGGTTGTCTTCCGGTATTATCCCGATAGATGCCAAATTTCCTCTTGAAAATTTCAAACGCATTCTGAACTCCGGTAACAACGAGGATGCCAGGGTTGCAGCTGGCCGTGCATTCGCGCGTGACGTAAAAAAACATGTTGACACAATAGCCCAGAAATATATCCGTACCGATGAGGGTACGTTTGATTTTGCGCTGATGTATATTCCTTCCGAATCCGTTTTTTACGAGATAATCGTGCGGGAAGAATGGAATCCAGGCGAGCCGTTGCTGAATTACTCCCTTGACCAGCGCGTCATCCCTGTTTCGCCGAATTCTTTTTATGCCTACCTGCAAACTATTTTATTGGGTTTAAGAGGCATGCGGATTGAAGAAAATGCCCGTGACATCATGGACGGAATATTGCGTCTTGAGAAGGAATTGGAAGTGTTTGCAGAAGATTTTGAATTGGCCGGCACACACCTTAACAATTCGCTGAAAAAATATGCCGATGCCGCAAAGCGGTTCAACCGGTTTGAAATGAAAGTTAAACAACTTACCGGCCTTTCAAAAACGGTGGAAAGCAACACGGTTCCTTCCCTGCCGTCAAAGTGAGACAAGACCGGGCGTTTTTTGCTGCGTTTAATCGTGCGTAAGGATTTAAACTCCGCGTGGGCTTGACATTTTAATATCACGTGTTAAAAAAAAGACATGAGTGAAATTAAGAGCGATAATTTCTGGTATGCGGTTAATAATACCGAGGTGATTGTAATGCCGAAAAGTTACCTGGAAACTTTCGGCACAACCAATTTGCATTACCACATGGTCAGCGAGTTAATGGATACCGTGGACCGGATACGCATCAGGGAAGGTGCTATTCAGTCGCGGAAGCCTCAGCTTATTACCCCTAATTACTATTCCAGCGAAATGCTGGAAGGTTTTGGTGATGAAGCCAACCAGTATGTTGACTGGTTGAAGAAAAATGCCAGGGATATGCGCATTCTCCAGTATGGATTCAATATTCAAAAAACCGAGTCAAGCGAACAAATTGTCTCCGGTAATGTGAAGGAAATAATTGAGCAGGTAAAAAAGCGGATTTCCTCCAAGAATGACCCGCTGGCGGCCGTTATTTATGGTGTAGATAAACCTTGGGACGTTTGCCTGCTGAAATTTATGGTGGATATAATCCATCATTCTGCACCCCACAATATCAATGAACTCGGTCGGCATAATCTTCTTGATGATGTGAACGGAACCCCTCGTGCCGTGCGCGAAGAAATTGAACACGATTTTCTTATTGCCAGCCGCGACAAAGCCATGATAGCCCGGCTTGGAAACAAGCTTCGCAAGTGTGGATTGTTTGAAGAATACGAGGATCGTTTCTTTGCTCTTTTCCGGAAAAACTGAAAAGACGAATATCTCTCATAACCATTGGAAGTTTTGACAGGATAACCCTGGCCGACCCGAGTCGTCTCCCTGGCCGGGCTCGGGCTAGGCGGGCAGGCGGGATAGATTATCCGGTTAATTTTCGGAACCAGAACGGGACATAATTTTTGAGAATAAGGTCATTGTGGAACTAAAGTCGGTGGAGAGGCTATCCAAGGCACATGAGATTAACAGGAAAAAATCCATAAATCCTGTTATCTTGTCTCTCTTTCTTCGGATGGCTAAATAGATACGGAATTCGAACCAGTTGATGGAGAAGGACGCTCGTTTCACTCGCGCCCCTCATTATGGCGTTATGCCAGAAAACACGGGTTGAATATATAAATCCATTCCCCTGCCAGTCCTTGCCCAAAATAATCTTTTCTCATTGCAAATCAATCTTGATATTGTATATTTACCTGAGATTAAACAGGTTAGTTAAAAACATTTATCACGCTTTCTGCCCAGGGCGGGATCGCTTTCTGCCAGAGGCAGATCCGCCAGAGGCGGCAAAGCGGAAATGCGTGATTCATTTATGGAATTAAACCATGGCACTTGACCCAAATATTAAAGACAATCTTATTCTGACAAGAGAACAAAATAAGTCCCGTTTCTTAGTGCCGTTGCTCGTGCTTTTAGTCGGTGCGATAATCGCCGTAATCATTTTCTATTCCTTGGCTCCCCGCAAGGGCCGTTTTAAAACAAAGGATGCTGCTGTCGGCGGGAAACCGGTTGCCAGCGCCAAGGAAAACCTGCGGGTAATAAGCACCATTAAAATAATGATTGCCAGTAATAATTTTGCGCTTGCACGGCAGCGATGCTATGAACTGCTGGAAAATAATAGCGACCCGGCAATTTTGAACGAAACGGAAAAAATACTCGGGCAGATTAATATGAACCTTCTTTTGTCGCCGGCGCCGATGCCGGAAAAAATGGAATATATTGTCAAAAGCGGCGATGTCCTTGAGAGACTGGCAAGGAAATACGGGACAACCGTGGCATTAATTCAAAAATGCAATTCATTGCGTGGACAAATGATTCATCCCGGCGATCGCCTTCGGATTTTCAACGCCAAGCTGGCAATTATCATCAGCAAGAGCCGTAACGATCTTCTTCTGAAGGCCAACAATAAGTTTTTTAAACGCTATGTGGTGGGCACGGGTAAATTCGGGACTACTCCCGTGGGAACATTCAAAATTTCAGACAAAATCAGTGAACCGCCCTGGTGGCGTCCGGACGGCAAAATGATTCCTTTCGGGGACAAGGAAAACGTACTGGGCACCCGTTGGATGTCGCTGACCGCCACCGGAGAGACCCCAAAGTTGCGCGGTTACGGTATCCATGGGACATGGGAGCAGGATACCATCGGCAGGCAGGCCAGCGCCGGTTGCGTCCGCCTCGTAAATTCCGACGTGGAAGAATTATTCATGATTGTTCCTGTCAGGACTCCGGTGACAATCGTGGAGTAACCTGAAACATTGAAATTTAAAAATTGCCACAAAGCCTGTCCGAGCTTCGGCCAGGGAAGCACAAGAAAACATGAAAATAAACAGTAATGTGCGTTTTGTGCCTTTTTGTGGCTAATTCAAAAGGAAATAAATCATGGCTGAAAAAAAAGCTAAAACAGAAGAAACCGGTGATGTTAAAAAATCATCCGCTGTCCTGGAAAACGTGCTGGCGGAGATTCAAAAGGAATTCGGCGATGGTGCCATCATGCGGCTGGGGGATGCTTCCACCAAGGTCGCCGTGCCTTCCATTTCAACCGGAGCTTTTTCGCTTGATATTGCCTTGGGCATCGGCGGGTTACCGCGCGGAAGGGTAACCGAAATATTCGGACCGGAATCATCCGGGAAAACCACGCTTGTGCTGCATGTTATTGCCAACGCCCAGAAAAATGGCGGTGTTGCCGCTTTTATTGACGCCGAGCACGCCATGGACCCGCGTTATGCCAAGAAAATCGGTGTTAATATTGACGACCTCCTTGTTTCCCAGCCCTCGTCGGGCGAAGAAGCCCTTACCATCGCCGAAACGCTCATCCGCAGTAATGCCATGGACGTGGTCGTCATTGATTCCGTGGCCGCGCTGACGCCCCGCGCCGAGATTGAAGGCGAGATGGGCGATCCGCAAATGGGGTTACAGGCGCGCCTTATGTCCCAGGCCTTGCGTAAGCTGACCGCCGTTATCTCCACTTCAAAGACTTCCTGTATTTTTACCAATCAATTGCGCGAAAAAATCGGAGTGATGTTCGGCAATCCCGAAACTACTCCCGGTGGCAAAGCCCTGAAATTTTACACTTCTGTCCGCCTCGATATCCGCAAGATCGGGTTGCTCAAGGACAGTACCGGCAGGATTTTCGGCAACCGCACCAGAGTCAAGGTGGTTAAGAATAAAATGGCGCCGCCCTTTATGGAGGCTGAGTTTAACATCCTCTATGCCGAAGGAATTTCCTGGGCCGCTTCGGTGGTTGATGCCGCCATCCAATACAATATAATAGAAAAACGTGGTTCCTGGCTTTCGCTGGACGGTGAGCAGCTTGGCCAGGGGCGTGACACGGTCGTGGAAATAGTCAAGACCAAGCCGGAGCTTGAGAAAAAACTGGTTGAAGCGGTCCGGGAAAAACTGAAATCAGCGCCGCTGTAGTGCCGAAGAAAATATTTTTTTACCGCCCGCTTTGCTGGAGGCGCGGAGTACGCAGAGAAACAATAATGTAGATAAATCATTTCAGAAATGTGAATTAAAAAATTTGTTTAACCTCAGCGTCTCTGCGGTAAAGCTCTTCTTGTGATGCATGTATTAACCGCCAACGAGTTAAGAAATCTCTACCTTGATTTTTTCAAGAGCAAGGGCCATGCCCTGATATCCGGTAGTTCACTCATTCCGCAGAACGATCCGACTGTCCTTTTCACCACTGCCGGCATGCATCCGCTCGTTCCCTATCTTTTTGGCGAACCCCATCCGGCCGGTAAACGGATCTGCAACGTCCAGAAATGCATCCGCACCGGCGACATTGATTCGGTCGGCGATGCCTGCCACCTGACATTTTTTGAAATGCTGGGAAACTGGTCTCTCGGCGATTATTTTAAGGAAGAAGCAATTCGTTGGTCATTTGAATTCCTGACCGACGGCGACGGACTGGATTTTCAGCCTGACCGGATTTTTATCACTGTTTTTGCCGGGAATGACACGGTTGCCCGTGACGATGAATCGGCCGAAATCTGGAAAAAACTGGGCATTGCCGAATCCCGCATTTTATTTCTGCCAATGAAAGACAACTGGTGGGGTCCGGCCGGCAAGACCGGTCCCTGCGGTCCGGACACCGAAATATTCGTGGATGTCGGTTTGCCCGCCTGTGGCGCCGATTGCCGGCCGGGTTGTTCCTGCGGTAAGTATTTTGAAATATGGAATGACGTCTTTATGCAGTATGACAAGCAGGCCGACGGCAGTTTTAAGGCATTGGGCCAGCGGAATGTTGATACCGGCATGGGCGTTGAGCGGACCATTGCCATGCTCCAGGGCAAAAAATCGGTCTATGAAACTGAACTATTTACCCCGGCGATTGAGGCGATCAGCTCGGCCTGCGGTCATTCTCCCGATGAAAGCGGCGAAATGGAAAAAGCTTTCCGGGTTATAGCCGATCATTTGCGCAGCGCCGTGTTCATCATCGGCGACGAGCACGGAATTTCGCCCGGTAATCTCGGGCAGGGCTATGTTTTGCGCAGGCTTATCCGGCGCGCCGTGCGCCACGCCGAACGGATCAATCTCAAGCCCGGTTTTACCGGTAAAATTGCCGAAAGCATTGTCGGCAGTTACGGGAATGATTATCCGGAACTGAAACAAAACCGGGATCGGATCGTCCGCGAGCTGAACGCCGAGGAGGAAAAATTTGAAAAAACACTTGACCAGGGAATGCAGGAACTTAAAAAAACAATTTCAAAGATGAAGGAGCATAAACAACAATCCCTTCCTGGCCGCGTTGCATTCCGGCTTTACGATACCTACGGGTTTCCCGTGGAATTCACCGACGAAATCTGCCGCGAACAGGGCATAGCAATTGATAAAGGTGGTTTTGATAAGGCCTTTGCCAAGCATCAGGAAATATCAAGGCAGGGCGCCGACAAGGCCTTCAAGGGCGGCCTGGCGGATAATTCCGAGGCCACGACGCGCCTGCATACCGCCACGCATCTTTTGCACCGCGCCCTGCAGATTGTGCTTGGCGAACACGTGAAACAGAAGGGATCCAATATCACTGCCGAGCGGCTCAGGTTTGACTTCGCGCACAACGCCAAAATGATCCCCGAGGAAATCGCGAAGGTGGAAGCGATGGTCAATGAAGTAATCGGTAAAAATATACCGGTTAACATGGAAATCATGAGCCTGGAGGAGGCAAAGGCAGCGCAAGCCACCGCGCTTTTCGCGGCCAAATACGGTGAGCAGGTAAAGGTATTTTCAATCGGTGATTTTTCAAAGGAGGTCTGCGGCGGCCCGCACGTTCAAAAGACGGGCGAACTGGGCAAATTTAAAATCGTCAAGGAAGAGGCCTCCAGCGCGGGAGTCCGCCGGATCCGCGCCGTTCTTAAATAGGGTTTGTTTGTTCAACCTCCGAATCTGCCCCAGAACCTCTCGTTGACTTTGCCTTTATCCGTAAAAGCTCCCGTTCTGCAAAAAGACAAACTCAGTTTGTCCTTTTCTGATCTGCTGCACAAGCGCAAAAAGACAAACTCAGGCTTTTATTCAAGCCGTTTGCTCCATTCATAAACACCTTGTATTCAATGCTTGACAACAATTATCTTGCATTTTAACGTTTCTTTAAAAAGGGAACAAGCTTAATTTTATTCTTGATTTGAGTTTGTTCCAATAAACTATGTTAGCCAGAAAGAAAAAACATATGAATGACATAAGGGTAACAATTGCTTCATTGCGGTCAATTTTGATTAACCCCCAGAAAAATCTCAGCTTTGTGAAAAAAGCATGTATTACGGCCCGAAAAAATAATGCAAGAATTCTGTTTCTGCCGGAACTTATGCTGACGGGACATGGTGGCCATGCAAAGATGACTGAGAACGCTGAACCGATCCCGACGGGCCCTTTGAGCAATGCCATTCTCGAGATGTCTAAAAATTATTCTTTATGCATATGTGTCGGAACAGCAGAATTGGCGAACAATATTGTCTATAATAGTCAGATGGTAGCAGACAAAGGCAAATATTTAGGTCTGCAGAGGAAAATAAATTTGTCCAAAGATGAGTACTGTCATTTCGGGGCAGGAGAGTCAGTGGAAATTTTCGATATTGGCGACATTTGTTTCGGGATTACGATATGCTATGACAACCATTTTCCAGAGTTGGCTTTAATTCATAGTCTTAACAATGTTGATTTAATTCTTTCCCCGCATGCCGCCCGAAGTTGGAAAAAACCTGACAAATTAACCCGGAAGTTCTGTTCGCAGGTAATCCAAAGACAACAAAACAGTTGGGAAAAAGTCCATAAAGCACGGGCTTATGATCACAATGTTTATGTTTTACTTTGCAATGCGGTTGGGCCATCCACGGAAGGAATTAAAGACGTTGTTGCCAACCATGCCGGCAGTGTAATGGGGATTGATCCTGATGGAGAAGTATTTCTGCGCACAAAAAAACGTGATTTTACAGACGAAATAGTTACGGTAGAACTGAAAGGCAGCAAGCGGAAAAAGAATCATGCGCCAGCGAGGAATAGACGTATGCTTTCAGTAATTAATATGATTAATGAGGCCATAAAGAATGGCTAACCAAGCGTCGGAGGCTATCGGCGCGCGAAGCGCGCCTCAGCCTCAACGC
>Ga0075124_10001607_pt1 | contig 10529 bp, 10 predicted proteins | sample AntAceMetag02UKS_FD_69809 | JGI IMG/M metagenome (GOLD analysis project Ga0075124, IMG submission 69809) | Saline lake microbial communities from Ace Lake, Antarctica - Antarctic Ace Lake Metagenome 02UKS | ecosystem: Environmental > Aquatic > Non-marine Saline and Alkaline > Saline | place... | reverse complement strand
TAGAGATGTTTGCCGAGGTGGCAGAGGCCGTGGGTATCCGGGTATCAGCGGAAGGCACGGTTATTCCCATTCCCTTCTGTATGCCGGTGGGCACGCTCGGCCTGCGGCGGATGCTCCGGCAGTGGCGGAGGTTTATCGATGGCTAAACCATGCACCAATCCCATCTGGCCCTGTGCGATGGTCGGTGCTGCAGCAGCGATGGCCGGGCTGGACGGAGCAGGTGTCATCATCCACGGCGCATCGGGGTGTTACTTCTATGCAGACTCTGTCATTCCTGATCCGGTGAACTGCACCTATCTTGTTGAAGACGAGATAATCTTCGGCACCGGTGACCGCCTGCAGGAGGTGGCAGAGGCTCTTATGCCTTTCAGTGAGAAGATTGTGGTCATCAACTCCTGTGTGCCTGCAACCATTGGTGAAGACCTCGCACCATACTGTGCCGGGTCTGATGCACTCATTATTGATGCGCCCGGCTACTGTGGAGATATGATGGACGGCTACCGGCTTGCACTGGCAGCCCTCCCCACAAAGATTGATCCGGGACGTGAAGGAGTGAACATCGATGGGCTCATCTCAACCGATCCCTTCGCTGCCGGCAACCGGATGGAGGCCGAACGCCTGCTTGCCTGTGCGGGCATCCCGGTTGCGGCGAGATACTGTAACGACACACTGGTCTCCGCCCTCAGACCGGCGGAGATGACGGTGACCGCCCTTCCTGATGTTGCCTCCGGGATTGGGCGTTCGGTTGGGTCACTGTGCGGACTGGATGCCATTGAAACGACCTTTTCCGCCCTGCAGGAGGCGTTTATGGATGCAGACTGTGCCCCTGTGATGGATATCTGTGAGGAGACAGAAGAACTGGTGGTCAAGGCATGTGACCGGTATCTCCGCGTCAATGACCCGCCACGGGTGGCCCTCTTCGGGATCGCAGGCTACATGGATATGGCAGCAGACCTTCTCGGAACATTCATGGAAGCTGAAATATGTGGTGCCGGTGCCCGCAACCGACCGCAGGAAGACTCAGTCTGCACATGGGCACCGGATCTGGGGTCGGTGAAACAGATTATTGCAGAAGGTGAGCCTGACCTGATCATCGGGTCCCGGTATGAAGCAACCCTGGCACCGGGTGTGCCCTTTGTGCAGACAACCATTCCCATCCGCAAACATACGATGCTCTGCCACCGCCCGCTTATCGGTACTGAGGGTGTCCTCTGGCTCATCGAGTCTGTAGTAAACGCAGGAATAAAAGGGTACTGAACCTCAGAATATTTTTTTTGGGTTCATCGCTGTTCCATGTGGGTCTTAAAATGAGTAAATCTGTTTTTTCCACATGAACCAAAGTCTTGTTAATATCTTTGGAATTATATCGTATTTTGGTTCTGACGAAGAAGAAGGGAGTGCCTCCCTCCCTGCAAGACCCTCCCTCAGGTGTGAAACAGGACATATACAGGAGGGATATGTGAATATCCCCTTGTCCCCCCTATTTTCTGGGATTTTTGTGTGCTGCAATTGTGTACCCGTCTACGCGAAGGGGAATTCCTGAGACATTTACCCACGCAATTCAGCGAAGAGCCTATTTTTGTTTATCTTCCGGACGTATTTCACGTCCGCAGTGGGGACATATTTCATATTCACTTTCCGGAATACCGGATATTTCCTGCTTTATCTTCTGTTTTGACTCCCGTTCTTCCTTGATGACCTCAGAGAATCCCGATGCCAGAATACCGGCAGGAAGAGCAAAGAGACCGATGCCGAAGAGAGAGATGACAAAACCCAGCATCTTTCCCTCCGCAGTTATCGGCACCATATCGCCGTATCCGATGGTTGCGATGGTGATAATGCCCCACCACATTGCCTCAGGAATGCTGGAGAAGACGTCCGGCTGGGCACCATGTTCAATCTGGTACATCAGGGATGAAGCGATGATGAGAACCACCATGATGATGAAGGCCGTGCCCAGCAGGGCTTCACTGTTCCGCTTCATTACCCGGATCATTACCTGAAACGAACGGGAATATCTGCCCAGTTTAAAGAAGCGAAATACCCTGAGCGTCCGCAGGAATGTGACATTGACGCCGGGTACGAGGAGGGTGAGATAATACGGCAGGATGGAGATCAGATCAATGAGGACAAGCGGCGTCAGGGCATATCTGATTCTCCCGGTAATGGGTTTTTGGTAGCGTTCATCAGCCGTGCATGACCACATCCTGAGTATATATTCAATGGAGAACACGACTGCTGTCACGATTTCAATGGAGACAAACAGCCAGAAATAGCGCTCCAGCATACCGGGGACGCTTGCAAGGATCACCTCCCCAACGCTGAGCATGATGAGAGCGATGATGACCATATCAAAAAATAAACTGGTCCGGTCTCCTTCATTGGCCGAGGATACGATCTCAAATATGCGTGTTTTTATCCGGTTCATCTCTCTGTTTTCCTGCGGTAGTATCTTCTGTATCAGATTAATTCATGGTTGTGGTCCGGTCACACACACTGTTCCATATTCTCTCTGGCATTCTCCCCGTGTGGCCGCATGCGGAGCAATTCCGGCGCATTTATTCACTGGTATCACAAATACCGGTTAATGAATGAAGACAGCCGTCAGCTGGTGCATCTGGGGTTTGGTGTCCTCATTGCCCTTGCGATTTTTGTCCTGGAGAGAGAGTATGCCATCATGGTGCTTGCCCTGGGTCTCTTTGGCGGGTTTGTCCTCATTGATCTTGTGGACCGGGGATACCGGGTGCCTGTTGCATCAGAGATGGTGGAGAATCTCGAACGCACCGGAAGGATGCCGGGATACGGCGCTGTCTGCTTTGTGCTCTCTGCTTTGTTCTGTCTGATATTCTTCCCGGTTGCCTATGTGGTAGCAGGGGTGGTTACCCTTGCGGTCCTTGATTCCGTCAGCACGATTGTGGGACTGCATTTTGGCCGGCATCGCATCTTCAACGGGAAATCATGGGAGGGTACGGCATCCGGTATCATTGGGGCATTCATTCCTCTCGTATTTCTGTTGTCCCCCCTCACTGCGGCTGTGGCGGCATTTGTTGGAGGCATCGCGGAACTCATCTCACCCATTGAAGACAATCTGGTGATACCACCGGTTATCTGTATCATCTCTATTCTCCTCGCCTGAGGGTACCCCATTTCTTTTTTTCCATGGTCAATACAAAGGCATATCTTCCTGTAACCCGGATTCGGTGAGTGAATATGAAAAATCCTCGGGCCCGCCATGCCGAAATGCATCCTGCTTCGGCGTTTGATGTCGCAAATATCCACTTTTCAGCGGTATATGATCCAACGCTCCATCTGGTCATGCAGGCAGATGGCGTCTTTGATGTATCTGCGATGGAGACCGCGGTGGAGGCAATCGGCACGATGGCGCCCATCCTTGCGTCGCACTATGGTGAGGAAGCAAACCGGGGATACTGGCAGTGCAGCATGGGTGAAAAACCTGCCTTCTCGGTGCATGAGACCACCGGGACCATGGACCCGAATTTTCTGCCGCTTGCATCAATAGACCCGTTCACCGGTCCTCAGATGGATGTACGCCTCTGCAGGAGTGCTGAAGAAGGGGAAGGGGATGTCCTCATCATCTCCGGCCACCACGGTGCCATGGATGCAAACGGTCTCTTTCAGGCAGCGTCGCTTTGTGCCGATGCCTACCGGAGGGTATGTGAGGGAAAGCCCCCGGTATTCCAGGGCCCGTCCTGGGAACCCCGTGGCACAGACGCCGTCAGCGCATCGTTCTCAGCAGACGAACTCGATGCCGTGTGTGAACGTGAATCGGTGTTTGCAGAAGACTGGTCATTTCCGTGCCGGGATGGCCCGTGCGGTCAGGTTGTCTGGGACATGTTTACGATTGGGGCAGATGAGGTCACTCTTCTCCGGGCCGCCGGGAAAGCTGCCGGTGTGACCCTCAATGACCGGATTATGGCCGCATATTTCTGCGCTCTCATGCAGGTGTGCGGTGATGCGTATGCAGATGAGCCCCGCCTGGGCATTCTCGGTGCAGTGGATCTGCGCCGGTATCTTCCCGTTGCGCCATCCCGCAGTATCAGCAACTTCTCCGTTGCCTATGGTCTCTCCCTCTCCCCCGCCTGCTGTACCGGAATGGCCACGGCCCTGCCTGCTGTTGCAGGGGCGATGCAGGAGATGAAGGATGGACACTTCGGTCTGGGATCGATGGAATTCTATGAACGTCTCTATGCAGGCGGTGCCGGTGCGGTGAAGGCATTTCTGGCCGGTATCGCAAAGGAGTACCGTCTCACCGGGAAGAAGAATCCCTTTGTGAGCAATGTGGGTGCGATTCCATCGACTGCGGCAGCATTCCACCATGGAGAGGGGGGCATGCCTCTGCAGGTAACCGCAGCCTACCTCACCTCCCGCGAAGCCTTCCCGCCGGGTATCGGTGTCTATGTCTCCACTTTCCGTGGGGAGATGGCGGTGACGATTCCCTTCTGTGCCGATGCTCACAACCTGCAGGATATCCGTTCCCTTGCGGGTGCGATGCAGGCGTATCTCACAGAAGATGTCTTGCCGCAGTGATCGTTTTTCATTTTTTTATGGTAGGTTTCACCATCTCCGGGGCAGAATTATCATTTCTGCGGTTGAAGTATCGGGTAGATGAATGGTTTTCAGGCGGCCCGTTCCTGTTATTCTGTCTGGTGCGACGTTGCATATATCCCCAATGGCCGTAATTTTGCCCACTGCGGGTCGGCGGAGACTGCATGAAAGGTCAGATGAAAGCGGGTGTTGAGACCCTTCTCGGGGATCCGAAACCGGCCATCCGCAGCCTTGCCTGGCCGGTGATGGTAGGGATGGTCCTCCAGACGGTCTATAATCTGACCGATGCATTCTGGGTGGCAGGCCTCGGTGCCGATGCACTTGCGGCAGTCGGATTCTTCTTCCCGTTCTTCTTTGCCGTCTTTGGCTTTGCAAATGGCATGGGGGTCGGTGCGGGGGCTGCGGTATCCCGCCATATCGGCATGCGTGACCCCGAAGGCACCAACAGTGTCGTCACCCATACGGCAGTTCTGGTCATCGTTTTTTCGGTTATCATCACCATCACAGGACTCCTGGTAACAGACAACTTTGGCCTGATACTTGGTGATACGCCGGTCACTGCAATGGCTGCAGCCTATGCGGACGTCATCTTTCTGGGCACGTTTTTCATTCTTTTTCTTGCCATAGGGAGTGCGGTACTCCGCGGCGAGGGGGATGCGAAACGGACGATGTATGTGATGCTCATCAGTTCTCTGGTCAATATCATTCTTGACCCGATCTTCATCTACGGGCTGGGGATGGGTGTTCGTGGGGCGGCGTGGGCGACAGTTATCGCGTTTGTCACAGCCTGCATACCGATATTCTGGTGGATCTTTGTGAAACGGGATACACATGTGCAGGTCTCCTTTGCCGGGTTTTCCTTCTCACGTCCCATCACCCGTGAGATCCTGAAGGTTGGAATTCCTGCATCCGTGCAGCATATTTCAATGGCCGCGACGACCTTCGCTCTCAACCTCATCATTCTCATGGTCGCAACAACAGACGGTATCGCCATCTATACCACCGGCTGGCGGGTGATAACCATAGGTGTCACCCCGCTTCTGGGCATTTCAACAGCGGTTGTCTCGGTATGCGGGGCCGCCTTCGGGGCAGGTATTATCCGTAAGGCGGAGGAGGGGCATCTCTATGCCATCCGTCTGGGGCTTATCATCAGTCTGGTGGCAACAGCCGCGGTCTACCTCTTTGCCCCCTATATTGCCCATGTCTTTACCTACAGTGATGATGCCGCACACCTATATCCCGGCCTCGTCACCTTCCTGCAGACGGTCTGCTTCTTCTTTCCTGCCATCAGTTTCGGCATGTTCTCTGCCTCCCTTCTCCAGGGATTCGGCCGGGGCATGGATGCTCTTGCCGTCACGCTGATACGCACGATTTTCCTGACCATTGTCTCCTGTTATCTCCTCGCCATTACCTTTGGATGGGGCCTTGCGGGTGTCTGGTGGGGTCTTGTCATCGGGAATACCGTCGGTGCGGGTATCGGGTATCTCTGGGCACGTATCTACACGGGACGACTCATCGGCCGGGGAGATATGTCTGAGGAATCGGTTTAATGAGGTGCGGCAGGCAATCCTCATACAATGCAGATAACGGGTGCACAGTTACAGGAGATCACACGGCGGCTGGAGGAGAAGGCGTCTTTATTGTCGCCCCATGCCTGCCGTGACGATGCGGCCATCCGTCGGGACGGCGGCGCAGAAGAAGATCGGATCATCCGGCCGCCCTTCTTCCGGGATGTTGACAAAGTCATCCATTCCCGTGCATTTTCACGGTATATCGACAAGACCCAGGTCTTCTATCTTCTGGACAATGAACATATCACCCACCGTGCCATCCATATCCAGCTGGTGGCAAAAATCGGGAGAACCATTGGGCGTGCCCTTTCCTTAAACGAGGACTTAATTGAGGCCATCGCTCTCGGTCATGACATCGGACACCCGCCCTACGGCCACTTTGGGGAGAAGTGCCTCTCTGAACTCTGTAATGGACACAATATCGGCAGTTTCTCTCATAACGTGCAGAGCATACAGTTTCTTGATACGATAGAAGACACGAACCTCACCCTGCAGGTGTTAGACGGCATCCTCTGTCATGACGGGGAGGTGCATAATACCCATCTTACCCCTGAACCGATCACGACCTGGGACGGACTTTCCCGGAAATGGGAGATGATGCAGCAGAAGAAGGATCAGACCCCCGGAACCCTCGAGGGATGTGTGGTACGGGTTGCAGACACCATCGCCTATCTCGGGCGTGACCTGCAGGATGCAATCGAGATCGGTTTTCTCGACCCGTTGCTTCCCGCTCTCCCTGAAGACTGCCGGAAGACATTTTCCCTGACGGGCGACTGCCGCCGGTTTAATGCGTCCATCATCGACACGGTCTGCAGGGATGTCATCGCCTGCAGTTTCGGGTGTGGAGAGGTCCGTTTCTCACCGGAGATATCGGCCTGTGTGAAGGCACTGAAGCAATACAATTATGAGAATATATATGAAAATGAGGTCCTGCACGCCCAGGACCCGCTCATCAACAACCTCTATGGGGTGCTCTTTGAACGGTTCCTCGCAGATATCGAAGAGGGGCGAACAGACTCCCTCATCTACAAGGATCTCATCGAAGCGGAGTGGGTCTCTCCGGCATATCTGGATGCGGCCTTACCCGCAGAGATGGTGCGGGATTATATCGCGGGTATGACTGACAAATACTTCGAGTCGGTTGCCGGGGAACTGTTGATCCCGAAACGGCATTTCAGGAATCATGGGGGGAAGGAGGGATTGGAAAATTTGAATATCGGGTGAGGTGGGGTGTAATCCCACAGGAATCAAAGATGTGCCCATGATCACGATGTAAACTATGAAAATAAAGAGAGATCAAATCTGGGTATCTCCCATTCCGCCTCCGAATGTGGCAAAGAAGTGAGATAAGGTCAGGTTCTGCTACATTGCCTGTTCGCGAGGGGGTAATCTGGAGGTGTGAGCATGGGAGAAGGTGGTTGGATCAATTGGGTAACTGGGCAGACTGTTGTGTGCCGGAAGGCCCGTATCTCACCTTCTCTATACGATTCCATTATCTGTTGACACATTCCTATTCTGCGAAATTACTTGCAGTACGGACGGTCACACAGAACAGGGGTTACCCGCACCCTAGGTATTGACGGTGGACGCTGGATGCGCCCCTATTCGACAATTAACTGTTATTCGCTTTTGCTTCACTTGAAACCTGCAAAGGTACTGTAGATCCGGTTTTTATAGGGATTGATAATCGTCCCGAACCCGGCGGCTTCAAGCTTTTCTGCATACCCACTGACGGTATCCAGATATGCAGCATTATCCGTTCTCTTCTGAATCATTGCATCAGCCTCATCATCTGAAAACCCGTTCTGCAGCATTGCATTATACCACCATGTCATATTGAGGAGTTCTTCTTTATCGCTTTCAGCAGCAAAAACATCCCCGTTTATGAAAATTCCCCCGTCATTCAGGGAATGAGAGATCTTTTTCAGAACCTGGGCCCGGTCCTCGTCCGGCAGATGATGAAGGCAGAGGGTAGTTAGCACTACATCGTACCTCCCCATACCCCAAGCCTCCCTGAAATCACCGGTGATGAATTCAACACCGGACAACTCCGGTTTTTTCTTTGCTACCTCAAGCATTCCGGGAGAGAGATCGATACAGGTAATCTCTGCTTCATTGTTCTGCGCACGAAGCATCGCGGTTACAAAACCCGTTCCGCTCCCCAATTCAAGTAACCGGACGGGACCGCCGGGAATAAGTGAGAGAACAGAACCGAAGAAATCCCTGAAAGAGGGAACGATCTGCACGATCATCCTCTCGTATTCATTCTCAATTCCGTTGAAATGTTCTCTTCCTTTCTCCATATCAGCACCTGTAAATCTATCCTGATGATTGCTCATTCAATGACTCCTGAAAAAGAATAATTAAAAATGGAATAGGAATTATTTCACACACCTTCGTGCACAGAGAATAGCACCAACGCTGATCAGCGCGGTTACAAAGGAGAACCCTGGCGTCTGTGTCGGTTCGGTCTGTTGATCTGCTGAGACGTCTGTTGCAGAGGAACCGGCAGCAGAATCGGGGGTAACAAGGTTCTTGTTGTACGCCAGAACATCCGGGATGGAATCCACACCGTCAATGGACTTCGGGAAGTTGGTAAAGATGACACGCTGCACTGCACATCCCTTATCGGTCAGTGACTCTTCAACACCTTTTCCCACTTCTCCGGACTGCATATTCTCAATCACGTAAACAACATCCTCGTACTGTGCCGTGTTCTGGTTGATCCTGTCGACGAGTTTTACCGCCGTGTAATCACCGTTCATGTAAAAATTAGGGGCATAGATATCAACAACATCAAGACCAAGCCACTTTTCTGCGGCATCGCGCTGCCATATCATCGGGATAACCTTCTGACCGGGAATGGTCTCTTTCTCTTCTGCGTTCAGCTGGCCGACCTCATCGATCTCCCCGACATATGCTTCACACCCCTGGGTGTAATGCTCCGCGTGTGCGGGGTCTGCGGCGATGAGCCAGTCCCTTACCTCTTCTGCCAGCGCGGTTGCTTTTTCAGGCGTATTCCAATCCATTAACGGGTTCTTCAGGGTCACCCATTCCACCGTGCCATAGTCATTTGCCTCCATGAATTCGTCGATATAGGGCATGACATACTGTTTGTCAACAGAACCGTTGTGAGCGATGAAAAGATCTGCCGAACTGATGAATTCCTTTTCAATCTGAATTCTGTTCGGGATGATATCGCCCTGCATGTGTGGGCAGACTGCTGGATCTGCAATGTAGATCACATCCACATATTCGCCGCCGATACTCTGTACCGGGTCCCACAATACACTCGTCGTCGATACAACATTCAGTGCCGTACATGGCGATGCAACAATGACCACGGCTGCAAGTAATGAGAATATAATTAACTTTACATCCATAATATGAATATTATTGGAAAAAGTATTAAAATTTCCTATTGGATATCCTTCTTTTGCGAGAAAATAATACAGAAATAATAAATATAACACTGAACACAACAGCCGTGAGCGGCCCTACCGGCAGACAGTATTCCAGGCCGGTGACCGCACCAGACACACTGACGACCGCAGCAACAACCGGCGCCACAATAAAGAGCCCTTTGACATCATACATGAACTGATAGGCAATCGCCGCAGGGGTGATCAGCCATACGTACAACAGAAGTCCTCCGACAATATTCAGGCTCAATGCCACCGTGAATGCAATCATGAACAAAAGGGCGTGGTATATTGGTTTTACCTTGATCCCCGATGCTTCAGCAATTTTTTTGTCGAAGATGATAGCGGTGATCTCCTTGTAAAAGGCTATCACAAAGACAACCGCTAATAACGAGATCAGTGCAAGGGCATACACCTCCCCCCGGTAGAGTGAAATCACGTCCCCAAAGAGAAGCGAGCTTGCATTGAAGCCCTTTCCAACATACTGCATATATGCGATGAAAAAGATCGCAATAGCCATCAGTATTCCAAATAAAACACCAAGAATAGTGTCCTCGGACATTTTTGCCCTTTCTGACAGCGGCCCGATGAGAAGGGCAATCAGGATACTGACCACAATCGCTGAGATAATGGGATCATACCCAAAAAACATTCCGCATGCGGCGCCGGCAAAAGCGGCATGCGCCATAGTAAATCCAATGGATGAGATTTTCAACTGAGTTATAATCACGCCGAGAATACTGCATGCAATGGACGCAAAGAGCATCGCCTCAACGGCATGGCAGACGATATTATTGGGAATAATACATTCGAGCATCAGGAAACCGCCGATATTTTTCTGATATTGTCCTCGACTTCCGATGAATGACAGAACGTGTCGAGATGGATACATCCTTCATCCATGACGACAATTCGTAAATCTTTGTCAGGAAGGGCATCGAATGCATGAGAGACCATACATATCGTGCAC
>Ga0075124_10001606_pt1 | contig 10535 bp, 10 predicted proteins | sample AntAceMetag02UKS_FD_69809 | JGI IMG/M metagenome (GOLD analysis project Ga0075124, IMG submission 69809) | Saline lake microbial communities from Ace Lake, Antarctica - Antarctic Ace Lake Metagenome 02UKS | ecosystem: Environmental > Aquatic > Non-marine Saline and Alkaline > Saline | place... | reverse complement strand
AGACAAGGTAGTCGTCATTTTTCTAAGGTCCCTATGAGATAGTTAATCAGATCAGATATTGTTATAATCCCAACAAGTGCATAACCATCCACCGCAGGCAGGCCCTCAATTTTCTTATCCCCTACTATACGAGCTGCCTCTATTTTTTTTATCAATTCATGCCGGAAAACCCACAAGCTTGCTTGTGGGATGAACGGCATCCGCATAGAGCGGGAGTTTTTTAGAGGGCGGTAGCCCTCTAATGGTAGATCGCGCTAGTACTACCAGCCTGTAAGGGCTGAGTGCGATCTGCTGCTAAAGAAGCCACCGAGCTTGCTCGGTGGTAGTTCACTATTCACTATTTTTCTCATTTGAAGCTTTATCAAACGCATCAAGTATACCATCGACTTGTGGGCTTCGAATCATCCGCAAAGTCATATACTTAGCTTCACCAAAGGTTTCAGATAACACCGTGGTGCGGGCGAAGTTAGAAAAATTGCGAAAACTCATTTCGAAAAAATTCGAAATTCGACAATCAGCGGCAGGTGATCAGAGGCAACGCGGGCAAGTCCTGTGTTCGGTACCTCGATGTCGACCACCTCGATCCTAGGGTCAACAAAGACGTGGTCGATGCGGAGCAATGGATACCGTCCGAAAAAGGTGCTTTGGGGACGACGGCCATTCATCTTGACTTGTGCATCGTGGAGACGCTCGCTTAGTCGGAGACAGGTCGAAGAAGAAGGGAGTGCATTGAAGTCTCCACACAAAATGACCGGTCCGCGACAATCCGGATGGGACAGCCAGTCGGCGCCAAGCAGGACCTTAGCCTGCCCTTGACGTTCCTTTGGCCACAGCCCCAGGTGAGTGGCGATCACCTGGATTTCAGTTCCGCCCGCCTCGATGGTGACCCAGAGCGCTCCCCGGGGTTCCAAGTTCGGCTTGCTGGAAAGCCCCGGTAATTTGCCAGCCCTGACCAGTCGCATGGGAAAAGGCGTCAGGATAGCGTTTCCGTATTGTCCCTTTTCCAAATGCAAAGTGGGAAGAAAGTGGACTTCCATATCAAGAAATTGTGCGATGAGACCCGCCTGGTCCGCGCCGTTGGTTCGGGGTCGGCCTACGTCCAGTTCCTGAAGTGCAACAATGTCCGGGTCATACTGGGCAATGACCCGTGCCGTCCTTTGTGGCGAAATCTTACCATCCATGCCGATACAACTGTGCACATTATACGTCATGATTCGAAGCGTTCGTCGTCCGGCAAATTTCCGATCCGGCTTCTTGGAAATCTTGGTTTCAGACCGGCCAAGGGCATGGAGCGCGGCATTGCGAAGATCAAGGGGCCGAAAAAAACCGCGGCTGTTCACGGGAAGAGAGATATCGCCCGGAAGCAGGGCAAAAGCCTTTGTCTCCTCGGATCCCGGTCCCGCGTGGGCACCGCTTTCCATGGGGAAGCTGAAGGGTCTGGCGCCGTATCGCCAGCCGCAGAGAACAAAGTTTCCGGCGTTAGGATGGTGGCATAATTCGATTAAATCCCGGGTGACTTCGTGAAGAAATGGATGATCAGGACCGAGGATTTTTTCCTTTTGTTCGGGCAAAGTGAACTCACCTTCCTGGGTCCATGCCTTTAGCCTGCCGGGACCGTTGGTTGCCAGTACCAGCGGAACCTTGGCGGAGTCCACGAGTTCTTTGGCCAGACGATCCCGCTCGGCAGATGTGCGATTGCGGGGAGCGTAAATAAACCCCAGAGGGCCCATAGCCACTACGGCAAGCTTCGGAGTTATCGGTTCTGCTTTTATTTGATGGTGGATGGGAAAGAGCTTTTGAATCTTCTTGCCGCCAAGATGTCTGGCACGCTGGTACTGAATTCCCTGGTGATCGTCGCCCTGGATAACGGAGTGCTGGCCCTCCAGACGCTCAAATACGTCTGCCACGGCTTCCTGTATGGTTCGGCCATGCTGCGCGGGATAGGCAAGGGTGTCCTCCTGCCCGTGATCGGAATAAATCCATACATCGTAATCCCGTTGTGCCGACTGTTTCGCCGCCCGCCATATGCGGGCGATGGTGTCATCGATTCCCTTAAGGGTCCAGTGGGCAAATAGCGAGGAGGGTCCCCGGCGATGGGCCTGCTCATCGTAGCCGAGCAGGTTAAGATGGACAATGGGCAGCCCCCTGGCCACATCCATCTTGGCCCCGGTGGCAACCAGTTCCCGCAGCAGAATAGTTATCCCCACACGCGTGGGAACAAATTTAAGCTCTTTTACCAGATCCTGGCCGGCAATCAGCCCGGAAACGCAGTCAACGATCGCCAGGAAAAACTCGATAACCAGAAGGACGGCCATGCGCACGAAACTGTAAAGATGAGAAAGAGTATAAACGATTAAGGCAAAGGGGTTTGCCGCCCGTAAAATCTTTCCCCATCCGATCGATGACGTGCAAAAGTGAGACTCTTGGGCACCGCCGGTGTAAACGTCAGAATAAGCACTGCCGCCTTTAAAAAGCGGTTCACCTTTATTTGAAAGGTGGTGCTCAATGCTGGCAGCTGCATCGGGATCGAACAGTTTTATGATTTTGCCCGTTTCTTTATCCTTGTAACTAAAGGCCGGGACCGCGCTTTTAACGCCGTAAAAGAGCTCACCCTGAACCCCCGGCGTGCTTGAAGGCAGGCCGGAGTATAATGTGTGCAGCCGGTATTTTTCGGACTTAAGAAGCTTGCGAACAAAGGGCATGTTACCTTTATCAAGGGCCCGGCACAATTGCGTGTGGGAAAGACCGTCGACCTGGATCATGACAAGACCGGGAGTCGTATCCGGTTCCTTTGATTTCGACAGGTGAAGCAAACGGATCAACCACTCGCTGCGGTTGAAACACAACCGCAACCGTCTTAGAAGTATTTCAAAGCGATAGATCAAGGACTTTTTTCTCCTTTCGACACATCAGCGTGTCAGGGTAACGGAATGCTGATCCGCTGCGGCGATTTCAGGCTCAAACCCGGCAACGCGCACTTCAATGCGAGGCGGCTTGCTGTGCCATTTCCCCTGCCAGGAAATAACAATCGTATCCTTTTCGGGTTTGATGGTCAGTGAAAGGCCGCCAAAAGAAGTCGGCCCGGGGCCAAAGGAGAGCATCTCACCGCTGCCGAGCCAGGCTTGAGGAATCCCTGAAGCCAGGATCAGGCAATTTTCTTCCTCGCGCACAAAACAATTGCGTATCATCATGACCCATTCGGCTGCCGCCCAAACGTGCTGCCCATCGCCCATGCATCCGCCTTTGGTTCGGGGGTGAATCGCTTCGGGCCACTGTCCGGTTGGCGAGGCCAGTTTTGCCACCGAGCTCATCAAATCAAAGAAACGCGGATCACCGGCCCGGAGCAAAACCTGAGCAACGTGCAGAGTCAGGTAAGCGTTGATACCGGAGTGGATCATATCCTGAAAAAATGCTCCTTGAATGAAGCAATTTTTAAGGAGAAATTCAACGGTATCGAGCAGGCGGGGCTCATCCGGCGGGTATATCCGCAGCGGGTAACCGGCGACCAAAGATCCGATGGCGCCGGCATCAAGCCGACGGTATGGAGAAGCCGGCATGGCGCGCCGGCCAAGGTGCTCGGAGACTTTTCCGAGGCTCACTTCGATCGCATGTAAGAATGCGTCGGCTTCACGACTAAATTTCTCGCCTGCCAGCGCGTCCCCATAGGATTCGGTAAGCCAGGATGCTGCCTGCAAACCAGCGACTCCCCAGAAGTCATCCCAGTAATAGTAATCGTTGGGTCCAAGATGCTCAGCGCTGAAACCTGCGGGCAGCAGCCCTGCATGCAGAAAATCCTGTTCGTCCGCGTGGCGCTTTTTAGGAATCCACTTGCCGCCGCGGCGAATGGCATTCCACCACTTACGCTTGGGCACGCGGCCGGTAAGTTCGCAGAATCTTCGCATGATCCAGAGGGCCTCGCCATTGGAATCCCATTCGCCGTCCTGGGAGTGAAAGTACCCTGAGGTGTTCTGGCGTGCTGGATAGCGGTCCAGCGTCCGCTCGACGCGGGCCGTCAAGCCGGCGCAAAGCATTGCGTGGAGAATGAAGGCGGCGTCGCGAAACCAGAACCGTTTGTAGGTAAAGGGGCCCGCGTAAACATCGCCGGGCGAGTGAAGGATCAGTGTCCTTAAGGCGGCATTGTAGAGAAACTCAATGTGTTCATCGGGAACGCAAAGTTCGCAATGGTTCCTTAAGCTTGCCCGCCATGGATTCCCCTTGCCCATGGCAGGAGGGATGTGATTTTTCTGGTGGCTGTTTGTAAGCGGTATCCTCACAACGATTTCCCGGCGCCTGGTTGGATCAAGCTTGAAAAGCGCAGCCGCGGTGGCCATGCCCACATCACATTCTGCTTGGCTTTCGTCTTCAAGATTACCAATATGAATGAAAACGTCGCCACCGCGGTAATGAGAAACATGATGTCGGTCAGCCATAGCATCAAATTTCACAACGTGACGTCCGTCAATTGTCCAGGATCGTCGGTCAGGCGCAAGCTGAACGCGGTGGATGAAGCTGATCCCTTCGGGATTGTAGGGACGAAGGGCTATAATGGCCCAGGCGTTGGTATCGGCATGGGCCGCTAGTTTCATCCGGCAAACCGGGGTATCTGATTCAAATTGAACCTCGGCCCGCGTGGTCAGAAAAAGGTCATCTTTGTGCGTACTGGTGATGACAGCCAAGTTTTCGTCAAAAACAAGTTGCTGGGAAGACGATGAAGAGCGCGAAGGAAGCAGAAACCGCCCGTCCTCTGTCAATATCCAGCTGTCCAGAGACCAGCCGTCGAAAAAGGGGGTTACCAGACCCCGGGGATCAACAATAGGCAGATCTGGATAGTCGGGCAACCCGATGGCCGTCCAGTTGCGATGGGTAAGATTAATGTGGGTAATGGAAAACGCCCGGGGAAGAAACGCATCGTTCTTGGGGTCGAATTGACATTCGACCCAGTATGGCCATACCCAATCCAGGTTGTGTTGGATAACCCGGCTGTTGATGAGACCCCGGGCATGGAGCACCACGCCTGCGCGCAGCAACTCGATCGGTTCGGCAACTTCCGAGGGTTGGGCAAACCGATGCAGCTGGGCCAGCAGGGCAATCGGGTCGAGAAACCCGTGAGCCCGGGACACCCGGCGAACCACGAATTTCCAGGGCAACCATTTTAACCAATTCACTGTTCACCTCGTTGTTCTATCTTTCCCTCGGAACTATAGTTGGCCAATGCTTTCCGGGCTAGACGCGTGATGTAAACGAAGGTTCCAATGGCAATGATAAAGCCGATGCCGTATATGGCCCACTCGGCATTGGTTCTCGATGCGCTGCGCGAGCCGAGGGTTGCAAGATCGGCGGCAAGCGAACCGATGTAGACGTTGTTTACCGTGATCGGAATGATGCCGAATAAGACTCCGAAAAAGAAATGGTGCAACGATACCTGCGTGAGCCCGAAAAAATAGTTGGAAAGCTTAAAGGGAAAGAAGGGCACCAGGCGGGTCAACAAAACAATCTTTAGCCCTTCGTGTTTAATCACGTCATCCATCACCTCTAACTTTGAATGGGTCAGAAAAAATCTCGCTGTCTTTTCGCCCAAAAAATAGCGCGCAATGATAAAGGCGATCGTCGCGCCCAACGTCGTACCAATGATGACATATAACGAGCCTTTTAACACCCCGAACATAAATCCCGCACCAAGGGTTAAAACAACCCCCGGCAGAACGAGCACCACCACCAGCATATCCACCAGAATAAAAAGCGGTGCAGCCCAGCCGCCGATGTGGTCAAGCCATTCAAAAAACCGCAACAAATGCGATTGCACGTCGCAAAAAAGGCTGATTCCGACAATGACCACGACGATCAGAATGAAGATCGCGATCCATTTTACCACTGACAGGTTTCGGTTCATCGGCATTTTAAGTCACCTTTGCTCAACCATGTTTTGCTCTGACCCACATACTTAGCTTTTCTATCAGTAGTTGAAAACAGCATGTCATTACCTTTTTTCTCTTGTGGAACTATCAGCACCGAATGCGGTGCCTGCTGCGCCGGCCAGTCCCTTTAGGACGTTCCAATCGGTTTTCACCAGTCGCAGGGCAGCCGTCCACTTATTGAATTCAGCATGTCGGTGGGCCGGCTCCTTTTCCAAAAGCATCTGGTAACGGTTCAGCGCTTTTTCCACCGAACTGTCCATGGAAAACACTTGCGCTGTTTTCCCTGCACCCTGCTTGAGCCGATGCACTTGTTTGGGAGAAAGTGAGGCTGCCCACCTGAGGGCGGATGCGAATTGGTCGATACTGCCGGAATATAGTAGCCAGCCGTTGCGTTGATCCACCACAACCTCCCGCGCGCCGGGCGCATCCAGCGCTACAACGGGAACACCCGCCGCCATGGCTTCGGTTAAGACCATGCCTTGTGTCTCGCTCTTGGAGACAAATGCAAAGACGTCCATCGCATGATAGGCGCTCGCAAGCAAGGGATGATCGAGAATACCCGCGAAGTGCAAGCGCTCGGCCACCCCTTCCCTTAAGAACACATCCCGGATCGCTTTCTCCGACGGGCCCCGGCCAATGATGAGAAAATGGGCAGAACTTTCTGCCTTTAAAAACTTTACAACAGCTTCGGCCAGGAATTGGAGATTCTTTTCCGGTGCCAGCCGTCCCACATGACCGACGACAAATGCATCTTGCGGGATATCCACGGCCAACCTGAAGCCCGGCCCGCTGCCCCGGCCGAATCGCTCGAGATGAACCCCCGTGGGAACCACATCGATGGTCGTTTCAACCCCGCGATTGATAAGAATCGAAGCAACACTCTCACTGGGGGCAAATACACAATCGCTGAGATTGGCGTACTGGGTCGAAATATCTATGACGAACCGTTTAAGCGGCTCGGAATCAGCCGGAACATAATGAGTGTATTGCTCGTACATGGTGTGGTGAGTAAAAACCAGTGGAATCTCGAGGGCATGGGCTACGCGAAGTGCAGTCCAACCGATCAGGAACGGATGATGGGCATGAACAATATCGGGTTTGAATCGCTTGATCGCTGAGGTCAGAAAACCGGGGATGGGTAAAACGGCCGAGAAATCACTTCCATTGAAGCGCTGGATGGCCGGGATGCGGATCACGTCAACCTCCTTTTCCGGCATGTTTTCGAATTTCGGAGCAACGACCATCACCCGGTGGTCGCGCTTGCGATACTCGGTCGTGAAGGCTTCGACCGAACGAGCAACTCCGCCGACATGCGGGGTAAATGTATTGGTCATCATGAGAATGTTCATAAGACAATAACTCGATTCAGAGTAATGTAAATGGTCAGTGAGTTGGGGATGTCGCTTAGAGAACCGGCCAGGCGGCTGGAAGTGAGCCCTCCTGGTGTGGGATTCTCGGTGGAAAGGGGACAAACCATTGCCCGCGAAAATGGGCTGCAATTAATCAAATAAGGGTTTGTTACTTTTTTATCAGTGTCCCTAATTTCCCACCAAGGAAAGCCTATGGCTTGAGTATCTTTATCCTGTATTGGACATGTCCGGTTCATTTGAACCACCCTTTGAGATAGAATATCCAGAGCAGCGCCATGGCAACAGTAAACATCACGGCAATTACGAGAGGGTAGCCATATACCCATTCGAGTTCAGGCATTTGGCAGAAGTTCATCCCGTAGATGCCTGTGATCAAGGTCAACGGCATAAAAATGGCTGAAATTATCGTAAGAAGTCTGAGCCGTTTGTTCGTTTTATCTTGTAGAGTGAGGAGATAGTGTTGATGAAGCTCTGCGAGGCGAGCCTGCTGTCGGGCGACCGAGCGAAGGGACGACTCTAAATGCGCCAGCGTATCCCGAAAGTACTCACGAAAGTCTATGATATCAAAAACCTCAGACTCAACTGTTTGTAAGGCTGTAATGCAGTAACGCTGGTCTTCAAAGGTGATTGAGAGTCGGGCGACCCGGCGTTTAACCGCCAGTATTTCGTCGATCTGCACGGATCCTGGTTCCCGGTCGATTACTTCTTCCAGAGACTCGATCTCGCGGCGCGCTTTTGACACGAATGCCATGTCTTCATCGATCAAACGGTCGAGTATTTGATAGAGGAGGGCAGACGCGCTCAACGTATGGAACCGTAAGGCAGCAGAGAAGTCCTTCGCAATACCTTCGAGAGCGGCGATGGGTGACTCATGAATGGTGATGATGGCGCGAGGCAAACAGATAATGGAGAGAAAGGATTCGCCGAGGGGGTCCCAGCTAACCTTCGTCGGCAACTTGATGAATAGTGACCGCTCATATGGTGCAATGAGGGAACCAGCTGCGGAATCCAGGCAGGCCTCCAGAATAAGTGGATGAAGTTTCAAGGGAGATAAGAATCCCGATAGAGCTGGTGGATCGGGCTGTGCGATGTCAACCCAATAGATTAGTTCGTCATCCGCACGCAAGGCAAAAAACGCCGTGACCGTGGAGGGTTCCAGACATCTGTTATTATTTAAACGAAAGACTTTCTCATTCATATATACACCTTAGCATATCAAAGGATCATGGCTTACCGCAAGGCGCTCCTTCATGACGGATATCATAAGCCTCGCACGGTTGCCTTCTTGTTGAAAGCTTAACCAATAAAGCACGTAACACAAAAGAAATGACGAAGTGGTCAGGTCAGTTTACCCTTTGGGTGCATTCATCTTCCTGTGTCCGGAAAACAGTCATTCGCCCTTATAGCAGGCTCTATTCTCGTGTCATAGCCGTCCCGCATTTAGGGAATTTCTGCTTATAGCAGGGAATTCGTAATTGGTGGGGCGTTCTTTCACCGCAGTTTGGGCAAACGCAGTACCCATCAGGACCTGCCGCAAAACCTCCTCCCCGGCCTCGGCCCCTGCCCTGTCCTTGACCAAGAACCCTACCTGTTCCTGGGCCTTGCCCTCGTGGCATTCTGCACACCTCCTTTTAATCCTGAATTTCCTTTCTTTGATACTGGTTACTGGCTTCTGGAATTGAGCATCAAGTATCACGTATTTAACAAAACTTTTTGGTACAAGAAACACAACTCTCAAAACTTGCGTACTTAAAATATAGCCCGGGAAGGACTGAAGCACAATTATTTATTAATCTTGATCAGTAATTTCCGGTTAGGAAATTGCGTATAAATTTGAAAAAACAATTATGAAAAACTGTTACTTGTGTCGTTATTTTCCTTGCAATACCGTTAATAGTGTGGGCGCGCCCTGATATTAATAATAATATCAGGGAGTTAACAACATGCCATATACTATTTACCCGCTGAGGAAAAACTATGCGACATCTTTCAAGAGTCTCTATAAACCGGCCCGCGATGCAATGACCACCATGACACAGCTTGAATCAAGAGGAAACAGACCGTTGCAAATGAGTTTCGATGAACATCTCAGGGCATTAGTATTCTTTCACCTTGAAGAACATACATCAGCACAGCATCTGCTGCAGGTGCTTGAAGAAGATGAATTTGCCCGCAGTGAGATAGCACCAAAAGGGGGCATTAAAAAGAGCAGTTTCTCGGAGGCCACCAATACCAGAGGATTCGATCAGTTCATGTTCGTCTTTGAAGAGGTGCAAAAACAGGCATCGCATATTCTGCCGGATTGCCATCCCAAGCTTGGCAATCTTGTTGCCATCGACGGATCCTTTATCGATGCCACGCTTTCCATGTACTGGGCTGATTACCGGAAGGGGACAAAGAAGGCCAAGGCTCATATCGGATTTGACCTGAATCGGGGCGTCCCCAGAAAGATTTTTTTTACCGATGGTAAGGGTGCCGAACGGCTCTTTGTGAGCCAGATCATTTCCCCCGGAGAAACGGGTGTTATGGATCGCGGCTATCAATGTCATGACAAGTTCGATCTGTGGCAAGAAGAGGAAAAGCTCTTCTTGTGCCGCATCAAGGCAAAAACCGTAAAAACCGTTATTGAGGCCCATCCTGTTGCATCCGATAGCATTGTTTTTCATGATGCTGTCGTTTTGCTCGGCACTGACGGAATTAACCAGACGAAAAAACCGCTTCGGCTTGTCGGGTATGAAGTTGATAATGTGAGATACTGGATTGCCACAAACCGACATGACCTTTCTGCTGAACAGATAGCGGCAGCCTATAAACTCCGGTGGGATATTGAAAACTTCTTCGCCTGGTGGAAGCGGCACCTGAAGGTATATCACCTGATTGCACGGAGCGAACACGGTCTTATGGTTCAAATCCTTGCAGGAGTGATAACCTATTTGTTGCTTGCCATTTATTGTTATGAACAACACAACGAGAAGGTTTCCATCAAAAGAGTGCGGCAGTTGCGCACGCAAATCCAGAATGAACTGAGATTTTCACCCTCCAGCACAGAAACTATGTATAATTTCAAAGAACCGAATGCCCGAAACTTATATGCAAAAACTTAACCGGAAATTACTGAATCTTGATCGCTATTTCTTTCTTTTTAGCTTCCTCTACCTTGGGAAGTGTTATCTTCAACACACCCTTGTCAAATGCCGTCTCAACCTTGTCGGCTTGCACGTTGACCGGGAGCCGAAAGGAACGTTGGAAA
>Ga0075124_10001604_pt1 | contig 10558 bp, 10 predicted proteins | sample AntAceMetag02UKS_FD_69809 | JGI IMG/M metagenome (GOLD analysis project Ga0075124, IMG submission 69809) | Saline lake microbial communities from Ace Lake, Antarctica - Antarctic Ace Lake Metagenome 02UKS | ecosystem: Environmental > Aquatic > Non-marine Saline and Alkaline > Saline | place... | reverse complement strand
TCTGCATATTGCCATGCAGGAAGAGATGTTAAGCAATGAATAACATCTTTTTTGGATAAAACATAGATGATCAGCATTATTATTATAGCAATTTTTTTTATTGGGTCTGCCTTTTTTTCCGGCAGTGAGATCGGTCTTGTATCCATCGATAAGCACCGGTTGAAACACGAAGCTTCCAAAAGCAAGAGCAAAAAACGGCTTTACGATTTCATAACAAATCCTGATAATGTACTGGGAACTACCCTTATTGGTAATAATATATCGTTGATCATTGTTTCATCTGTCTTCACTGCCTTCATGATCAAATTGGATGTTATATCTGAAACCCTTGCAGCACTGCTTCTTGCCGGTGTACTTCTGATATTCGCTGAGATTATTCCCAAAATACTTATCAGAAATACCTGCAATACTACAATCCCAAAATTTTTCTTTCTGATACGATTCTTCTCATTCTTATTTCATCCGATGATCTGGGTGCTGAGCAAGATCAATAATTCATTCTTTAGACTATTTAATATCGACAAAAAAAGCAGCACTCACCTTTTTACAAAGGATGATCTTTCTTATCTTCTTGGGGAAGCTGAAAAGGGTGGTCAGGTTAAAAAGGATGAATATGAACTTATTGAAGAAGTGCTGGACTTCCGCGATCTTACAGTGAAAAATATTATGATCCCCCGCACCAACATTGTCGGAGTCAAAGCAGATACACCTATCCGGGAAGTTATCAATTTAATGAAGGAAGTTGGATTTACCCGTTTCCCGGTTTATTCAGTGGATATCGATCATATCGACGGCATGCTTATCATTCATGACCTGCTTGAACTTGAAGACCTTTCTTTACCTGCAAAGAATTTTATCAGGGATGCTTACTTTGTGCCTGAGATCATGAAAGCAACTACACTACTCAAAAAGATGCAACAGAATAAAACCCCTATCGCAGTTGTGGTGGATGAATACGGCGGCACTGCCGGCATTATTTCTGTGGAAGACCTCCTCGAAGAGCTTGTTGGTGAGATCGAGGACGAATATGACGCCCAGGAAAATGACATCAGCAAGGTGAATGAAACAACCTTTATCGTTGACGGTGAGGTTGAGATCGAGCGCTTAATTGAAGATTATAATATCGATCTTTATGAAGGTGATTATGAGACCCTTGCAGGTATGCTTATTGAAAAGTTTGAGCGAATTCCACGCTACAATGAAACATTAATAATTAAGAATTATGAGTTTACGATAAAGCAAGTTACTGCAAAAAAGATTGAGAAAGTAATGATAAAAATCCTTCCTCTACAGGAAGAATCCGACTAACTTTCTTCTCCTCCTGAACAATCTTCAGAAACTTCTTTCTTCTTTTTGAAATTCAAACCATACTTCTTTTTCATTTTATCAAAAAATTCATTTAACCGCTTATTATCGATCAATCCCAACCCTGCTAAGATCAAGAGGATTCCCTGCAAAAAGGGAGTAAATAATCCTATGATACCGAGACCAAGAAGTGTATAGCCGGCAATCTTCTTAAACGGGGTTTTGGCTTTCACACTCAAACCGCTGTAACCTTTTTCACTTCAGGAATTTTATCTTTGAGCTGCTTTTCAATGCTGTACTTCAGCGTCATCTGAGAAAAAGGACATCCCCTGCACGAACCTTGAAGTTCGACCTTGACCTCTCCATCCTCAGAAACATCTATTAATTTTACATCGCCCCCATCGCCTTTCAGCGCGGGACGAATTTTCTCTAATTCCTTTGATACCTTTTCTTTCAATTCCATATTATCCTCAGCAATTTTTTTATATATAACCTACACGTTTTTTCAAAATGTCCACTCTAAATTTTTCTCGGGTCAGTGATCACACCTTTGAGAGCAGACGCAGCAACTGTTTCCGGAGATGCAAGATAGATCTCCGCAGTCTTATTGCCCATTCTGCCTTTGAAGTTGCGGTTCGCAGTTGAGATGGTTACTTCATTATCTGCCATCACACCTTGATGAGCGCCAAGACACGGACCGCATCCGGAAGGAAGTATCACTGCACCTGCTCTGTTAAGAATGCTCAAAGTGCCGTCATCTGTTGCTTCTTGATACACTTCTCTCGATGCAGGAAGCACTATCAAACGGGTGGAAGGATGTACTGTTCTTCCATTAAGTATCGCAGCAGCAGCATGAAGGTCTTCCAACCTGCCGTTCGTGCACGTGCCAATGAAACATTGGTCAACCTTAATCCCTTCTGCTTCAGCAATATCCTTCACATTATCGACCGTATGTGGGAAAGCAACCTGCGGAGTGATATCATTCAAATTATAGGAATACTCCTTTTCATACACTGCGTCATCATCTGCCCACACTGCATGATACTCTTCAACATTATGTTCTTCCAGCCATTTCTCTGTGAACTCATCAACAGGGAATACGCCATTCTTTGCACCCATTTCCACAGCCATATTTGCAATGGTCATCCTATCTGAAATATCCAGATTTTTGATACCTGAGCCATGATATTCAACTGATTTATAATTTGCTCCATCAGCGCCGAGATCGCCGATTATTTTCAGTATCAGATCCTTTGCCGAAACCCGCTGCGAAAAGCGTCCTTCGAGACTTATCTTATAGGATTGCGGGATCTTGAACCATGTTTCTCCCGTGATCCAGATACCTGCAGCTTCAGTTCTGTCAATACCTGTTGAAAAAGCACCAAATGCACCATAAGTGCAGGTATGGCTGTCACTCCCGACAATTACACTACCGGGTTTTGCAAGTCCGACTTCAGGGAGAACTTGATGGCAAATACCCCGTCCGATATCATAAAAATGCGTGATGTGCTGTTCTTTTACAAATTCCCGGATCTCTTTATGATTGTTCGCAGTTTTTGCACTGGCAGCGGGGATAACGTGGTCGAGCACGATCACTATGCGGTCGGGATATTTTACTTTAATGCCTTCTTTTACCTGACTAAGCTTTTTGATGATCGCTGCAGAATTGTCATGGGTAAGTATGTAATCCGGCTCTACAAAAACGATCTCGCCTTCGTGTACCTGTTTCCCTGTTTTCTGCTCAAAAATCTTCTGAATAAAGGTCTTACCCATTGATACTCCTACAAATAAATACTTTCTTTACCATCCGGCTACTCTGCGATTCGCCGTGACAAGCAAAAGGCACTAAAAGCACGAAAATGGTGTCTAAGAAAAATATTCTATAACGTTTCATTAAAATTTTTTCGCGTCTTTCGTTCCTGCCAAGGCGTATCCGCCAACTGGCGGAGAAGACTGGTATTTCGCCTGCAACGGCGTAGCGCAGTGAAGACGTGTGGTTCATAATATTATACTTCTTATGTCTTTTCCATTTCAGTTAGAACCTGAATAATATTTTCTCCTGCCTGCTGGCAAGTTTTTCCAAAACTTAAAAATCCATGATCTTTCATTATAAGAATTGTGTCATCTTTCCCAAGCACTTCACATACTGATTCCATCAACTCAAGCGTTCCATAAGGATACCATTTTTTTGTAGATTTCAATCCTAATCGTGAACATTGTGCAAGCAATTGTTTATTGTGACCATGAAAGATTACCTGAACATCATGCCGCTTTTGATAAATACTGTAATGCAGCATTGTTTCAGATGACGGCTCCTCAACACCTTTCACATCGATCTGTCTTGAGGGAATATTAACATCTATTATCGCAACAAAATTTTTATACGTGAGCGCTCCAAGATTTGAACCTGCGGCAGTAATGATGAACCAGTCTCCAATTCGAGTACTGAGATTCCCCGCTGAACTTATTTTATCAGGAATATTTGGATGCGGATACGTAGGAATACAGCCCAATTTTGAAAGCTTCTCTCCCCAGCCAATGAGCTCATCAAGGATAGGATAATTCTGAACCCTTTCATCTAAAAATCGAACTTTGAACTTTATTCCCTGATACTGTTCCATTATTTCAATGTATGAATGTCTTCCGGTTTATAGATACCTTTTTCAGTTATGATGCCTGTGATATATCTTGCAGGTGTCACATCAAAAGTGGGATTAAGCACATCACTTTCAGGATTGGCGATGAGCACATTTCTGAGTTTTTTAACTTCATCAGAAGAGCGTTCTTCAATTGGAATGTTCACACCGCAAGTGCATGAGAAATCTATTGTTGAGCATGGGGCGACAACATAAAAAGGAATATCATTTTCTTTCGCAAGCACTGCTTTTTCATAGGTTCCGATCTTGTTCGCCACATCGCCGTTACACGCGATCCTGTCAGCGCCGACAAACACAATATCGATTTTCCCCTGCAGCATATAAAAACCCGCAGCATTATCTACGATGATCGCATGAGGGATGCCTGCCTGGTGCAATTCCCACGCAGTTAGTCGAGCTCCCTGCAAACGAGGTCGTGTTTCATCAGCAAATACAAATATCTCTTTGCCCTGCTTAAAAGCTATATATATCGGTGCAAGTGCACTTCCCAAACCCTGTATCGCAAGTTTTCCTGCATTGCAGTGTGTGAGGATTTGAGAACCATTTCGCAAAAGTGCTGCTCCGAGCTCTCCCATAATTCGAGAATTTTTCTCATCTTCATGCAGAATTTCATCAGCAATTTCAAAAGCTTTTTTCTCTGGATTTTCCGCATAGCGCGCTTCTTCATAAACTCTATTTGTAGCATAAAAGAGATTCTTGGCTGTTGGTCGTAATGATTCGATATATAACTTTGCTTTTCCCAATTCCTTTTCAGTTGAATATTCTGCAAATACCTGTGCTATTGCATAACCTGCAGCAACACCGATAGTTCCTGCACCACGCAGAAGCATATCGCGGATCGCATTTGCTGTCGCGATATACGAACGCAGCTCGATTATTTCTACATGAAAGGGCAATTTTGTCTGGTCAATAATAAAGACCGTGTGTCCTTCTCGCCAGATCGCAGCCCAATCCTGATTTAGCTTATTTTTTTTCATTGCATACCCATGCAAATAAAGCGAAAAAACTTGTCAAAGATTGTGCATGAAAAATATCTGAGATCAGGAGAAAACATGAATGTATATGAAGCAATACTGAGCAGAAAAAGCATACGAAGTTATGATACTAAAGAGATCGAGAATGAGAAACTCGGCAAGATACTCGAAGCTGGACGGCTTGCACCTTCGTGGCAGAACAAACAATGCTGGCAATACGTGGTTGTGAAAGATAAAACCACAATAGGTAAGCTCGCACTAAGATCCGGATTGATCAGCAAATCCAATTTTTTCATCAAGGATGCGCCTGTGGTGATAGTTGCATGTGCTAATCCCAATGACAGCGGACATCTCAACGGGCAGGATTATTACCTTGTAGATGTGGCTATCTCCTTTCAGCAGATGATGCTCGCAGCATGGGAAATGGGTATCGGTTCCTGCTGGCTTGGTGCATTTAATGATAAAAAAGTTCAGGAAATACTTGGAATTCCTGAAAAAATAAAAGTAGTTGCACTCAGTCCATTTGGCTACCCGAAAGATAAACAAAGTTTGTATGCCAAGGCCATAAAAACCTTTGCAGGAAGCAAAAAGAGGAAGGATTTGGAGAAGATCGTGCATTGGGAAAAATGGTAATATCGTGGAGCGAAGAGCGATAAGGACTGGACTTAACAGTTCCGAGAAACGGAACGTTGAGTTCAGAACGGAACGGAAATAGAACACAGATTCGCCAGTGGGCGAACAAGTGTCCGCTGATTAAGCTGATTTGCGCTGATGAAATCTTTTGTCGTTATCTTATGCTAATTAAACTCATTATAAACTGGTCTTAAGAAATAAATGCCTTTCTCTCCATATTCATTACAAATTCTGTTAGCAATTTCTATTTCACCGTTTTTATAAAGATTCCCAACAATTTCTTTTATATGCTTTGGATCATAATCTGGATATATTCTTAGATTAATAATTTGTTCATAGATTTCTGCAACTTTCTTTGGTGTCTTATGAACATGTTTTTCTAAATATTCAATGAAATATGGCATTGATCTTGTTTCATTCAAATATTTTATAGGTAATTTCAATAAGCTAATAATATCTTCATCAATCTCATCAACTATAGATAACCATTTTGTTAATCGTGAAAGAATTTTTTGACACTCAGAATCTTCTTCGGTTTTAGACAATTTATTATATAGAGCATTCCACAATCTTTTAGTTTTAGATTTTACTTTTTCCAACATAAGTTTATTATCCCTATTCAACCAAAAATAACTAACAATCTCGGATAGTTGTTTGGATTCGCCTTTACTTATTAAAATTGATATGAGACTATCAGGATCATTTAATTTTTCGTAATCTTCAATATAATAGACTAGTATATGATGAATAAGAACTTTTTCAATTTCTTCATCATTAAAATTTGCTTCAAGAGCTTTTTTATAAAACTTATTTTCTTTTAATAGGTTATATATATGTAAATTCAAGCTTGAATAAAAAAGATAACCTGTAAATGCTGCTTTCCAAAGATTATCGCTTTCTTTCGGAAATATTTTCTGAATATTTTTATCAACCCATTCTTTATCTAAATAGAGAAGATTCAATAAATATTTACCTAAAGTCAAGTGGAGCTCAACCTTAGAACTTGTCGAAGTATCTATTGCTTTTTCGAAATGTTGCTGGATACTTGTAACCCATTTATTCTTCTCATCCTTTTTGTATAATCTTGCATATCGTAGTGAATAATTTATCATCGCGGAATAAATCTGTCCAAATTTTGAATTTAAAACTGAATTAACTAAGTTAAATGAATACTCCATTGAAGATTCAGTTCTATTAGCAAGAACTAATAAAATTTTTTCTGCTTTCGGCAAAAGACTTTCTTCGAATGCATTTTTATCAGATTTTGTTCCACTATCAATTAATTCAGCAACTTGTGATATTATCCAATTTCTGTAATTTAAGGTTCCTTCCTCATATTTTCTATCCCAAAACGAGTCATTAATTATAGCCAATATATAATTGAATAATTCCATCCAATTAAATTTATTTTTTGCTCTCCATGCTTCAACAAACCCTCTCAATAAAGACCATTGATACAACTGATTAACGTTATTAAATGGCTCTAAGTTTTCAGAGAATTTTTGTGGATTCTTAAAAACAGCCATCCTTAATGCATTAGAAAGACCGTCTTCAGATGGTTCCTGAAATCCATTTTTAGCTTTGAATTCATTTAAATATTTTGCAATATCATCATTACTCATTTTTAGTAATTCTTCGTGATTGATAGGACTTACTGATCCGAATGATGATCTATAGTATACTCCATACCCAGGATGTTCTAATTCTGCTGGGTTTATTTGATCATATTGATTATAAAGTTTCTCTATAATAGGACTTTTTATTTTCTTACATGCCGACAACCATTCTTTTTTTGTGTAGGCTAGTGCCTTTTCATCTTTTTTGTTGTAATCTAAAGAATCAACCCAATTAATGAATATCTCAATCTCAGTTTTACTAAATTTCTCACAATTATTCTCTATTAAACGATATACTTCATGTTTAGTCATCGCACGCTGCAAAGGATTTTCTTCTGGAGACCAAAATAGTGAATTTAATTTTTCATAATGGCAACCAATAGTATGAATTGCTAACCTCTGAAAAATGGGATGTTCTTTCATTAATAATTCTTCTACTGTTTTATGGATTTGTTCAACAGAGAAAAATTCTAAACAATCTCGCACAAAATTCACTAATTGATTCTCATAATTCTCTGGAAACCTTTTTTGATCAGAATCCTCAATAGTTGGAATCCAATGTATATTAAAATTCCTTTTATCAATAGCTAAATTAGTTAATATTTCTTTGGATAATTCAAGAGCATGTATACCGCATAATTTTATAATTTCATTCTTATGTTTCATCACTTCCAGTAGGTTGTAATCACCTAGAATCGATACTAACCTCCTTTCATACTTTTCTTCGACTATTTTTGGTTCAAAAATGATCTCAATAAAAGTGTTCAACAAAACCTTATTACCACTTAATAGGAGTTTTTGTACTATTCCATTACCGACATAATAAAGAATTGTATCCGAAGTGTACTCTGACTTTGAAATAGATCTAATAAATTCAACATGTTCCAATGTTATAAATTCTTCTGGTAATTCAACTAATATTTGTATAATATTAAAATCAGTATAATAATTTTCGATTCTATTGCCATCATCATTTCGAAAAATAATAATATCATAAATAATTTCCTGAATTAATTTTAAAATTTTTGGATTTTTAGCTTTAACATTAGTTTTTATGAGTTCTTTTATATAAATTAATTCAGGCCATATTGGGTGTATAATATAATTATTTCCTCCTTCCTCATAGGATTTTGGGTTATTATTAGGATCAAAGAAATTTTTATCTTTAAGTGGTTTTAGCCATTTTTCAGATTTCAGATTATTAAAAAAATAAACATGTATTGATGGTATTACTATCAAATTTTTTAATACGTTTAAGAAAACTTTTGATGGCTTATCATATGTTATAATTCGATCAATACGATCTAGAAGATGATAATAATTTCCAACTAAACTATGAAGTACGTTTTCATACTCGTACCATAAAGCAATTACTTCACCTCCATCCCTCGTTTCCTTCCATACTCCATGCCTATGGGCTAATCTATAAAACTGTTTAGCAATTCTATGCCAATGCTCTGCTAACGAATCTTCTCTAGAAACACCTAAAGAATTGCATATATAGTTAAAATGAGTGTCTTTTATAAAAGTCTTCCCACAAATTGGGCACCTATCATCTTTGTTTATGTCCGTAAAAACATCTCTTAACCCTCCATCAATTTCTCGTGCTATATGTGCAATTAAATAAGATTTTGTCCTTAAATCTTTATCATTCAACAACACTATACCGTCATAATAAAATGAAGATATTTCATCTCCAATTTTTTTTAAACCTTCAAAAATCGCTTTTTGACTTGCAGTTATAAAATCTAAATCGAAATCTTTCAATTATACCTCTAATAATTATAATAAATACTAGTAAATATTTTCCATTATTTTATAATAAAAGTATACTAATTTTTCATTATTTTGTAAAATTATTAATATGAGAATATTTAGGTTCAGGATGAACCAGCACCTACTCTAAGCATTTTATTAAGTTATTTTGAGGTGCTTATCACATAAAAATTGATTATGCTTATAAAAAAAAATATCATCTCATTTGCTTTATCCCGAATTTTTCTCCGATTTGCGTCTCATACACGCACAGAATCCATGATAGATCATGCAGATGCCGCCGAAGATGGAGATCAATCCCCAGAATAAAGGTCTAATGAACACGTATATAAAAGATGCACCGGTATAGGGTATAAGATAGACACCCCATGCAACAAGAATACATCCGATCACGATGAACATGTGTCCTAAAATAACGGTTACTTTTCTACCTTTGGTAAATCCTGTTCCGATGAGAGATATACCCACAATCAGCGGGAAAATACCTGCCAGTTTTCCGAGGAAGATCAACATGGCTAATCCCATGAGAAGAAGGAAAACACCGAATGCAAAACCGAAAGGTTGTTTCATTTTCATTATTGCTCCTTATTTATTGTATTCCAAGTAACTTGAAAATTCCAAATAATTTCAGGCAGGCAACTATCACCGCAATTGTTATCACTACCTTAACAAAACCTGAACCTTTTTTTACTGCGGTTCGGACACCGATAAATGCTCCGAGTATATTTCCGGCAGCAAGCAGCAAACCATAATGCCACATGATCTCATCCGAGACAGCAAATACGATCACTACAAAAAATGTATAACACATCACAATGAAAACTTTCACTGCGTTTGCACGTATGAGATTAAAATCCTCAACAAGATTAAGTGTGGCAAGAAATATAAATCCTATTCCTGTCTGGATGAATCCACCATACAGCCCAACACAGAAAAATATGAGCACTTCAAGCCACTTCGGGATACTTTTTCTCTCCGCCGATGCCTTTCTCTTTGGCTTGAAGATAAGCACCAAAATAAGTATAAGTGCTACTCCGAGCACTTTATCAAAAACCTGTGAACTGATATCTACAGCGAATAAAGAGCCAACTATTGCTCCAATAATCGCTGCGATAGTTATATGAATGACTGGCTTGACTTCGAGCTCTTTATACTTCTTGAACCTCGCTGTTGCGACGATATTCTGAAGAAGAATTGCGACACGATTCGTCGCATTTGCAATTGGTGAAGGCAATCCCATTAATATGAGAACAGGGAGCGTCAATGTTGAGCCACCACCTGCAAGCGTGTTCATGAATCCGGCAGCCACACCGGCAAGAAAAAGTATGATATACAGTAACATATTACACTATCCTTTTTACCACAGAGCACACAGAGGACACAGAGAATACAGTGTTATATTTTTAAAATTAATGATGTTTGATGTAATGAAAATTCTCCTCTCGCTGGCAAGCTTTTTATAAATTATTTGACAATATTTTGCGAAACAATAACTACCGGTTTAGTGAGTTAAAATGAATTATAAAATATATGGGATGTACGAAATGAAGAATGGATATAAGGATGTTGTCACCCCTGTTGGCGGGATAATACATAG
>Ga0075124_10001602_pt1 | contig 10564 bp, 14 predicted proteins | sample AntAceMetag02UKS_FD_69809 | JGI IMG/M metagenome (GOLD analysis project Ga0075124, IMG submission 69809) | Saline lake microbial communities from Ace Lake, Antarctica - Antarctic Ace Lake Metagenome 02UKS | ecosystem: Environmental > Aquatic > Non-marine Saline and Alkaline > Saline | place... | reverse complement strand
ACATTTTTGATGGCTTTGATGCCCCAACGGAAATTCCCAACACTTTTTTACTTTTTTTCAATTGTTCAAATTCACTTCTCAATTTTTCACTAATTATTGCATCAGATGGCAAAAAAATTTGAAATGAATTATTTTTTTCTTTTATATTAATCGTCTCTAAATATTTTTGAGTAACATGAATGAATTTACCAATTTTCATTTTGAATTTTGTTAAAAAATATCGTTGGATTTTATGTTTTTTATATCTCTTTACATTTTTCAAACCGAAAGTAATTAAATTACTTCTCATGGAATTATGAAGATCAATAATCAAATCATATTTTGCTTTTTGAATTGCATTTCTCAATTGAGTTAACGAAAAATAGTCTTCAATACTTATCACTTTATTAATTGTCGGATGGAATTCTACAAGAGAACGAAATTTATTCTTTGTAATATAATTTACAGTTGCATTTTTATATTTTTCTCCAACAATTTTCAAAATCGGATTAGTAAGAACAATATCTCCAATTGAAGAAAATCTAATAATTAATATTTTCCTTATTCTATCATCCGAATATTGATCGCTATTTTTAATCATTAAATCTTTTCTGAAGTGTTTTGATCATATCCTCACTCATCGCAGAGATATCAAATTTATGTTGCCAATTCCAATCTTTTCTCGCAAAGGAATCATCCAAACTATTTGGCCAAGAATCAGCTATCTTTTGCAAATCATTATTTATTTGATATTTCATTTCAAAATCCGGAATATGCTTTTTAATTTCATTTGCTAACATTTCGGGATCAAAACTCATTGCAGCTACATTATAGGCATTACGATGTTGTAATTTGTTTGGATCAGCTTCCATTATTTTTATTGCAGCGTTAACAGCATCAGGCATATACATCATATCTAAAAATGTCCCTGCTTTCAGATTACAAGTGAATTTCTTTTCCTGAATTGCTTTATAAAAAATTTCAACTGCATAATCGGTAGTTCCTCCTCCGGGCTTCGTTACATTTGATATTATTCCGGGATATCTTACTCCTCTCGTATCAATTCCATACTTATTGTGATAATAATCGCATAACAATTCGCCTGCAACTTTTGTAATTCCATAAATCGTATTAGGTCGCATAATTGTCTCTTGTGGCGTATTATCTTTTGGTGTGGAATTTCCAAATGCTCCAATCGAACTTGGTGTAAAAATCGCAAATTTCAATTCTTTTGCTAAATCTAATAAATTTAATAAGCTACCAAGATTTACTTCCCAAGCCATATCCGGTTTTGCTTCTCCAACTGCAGAAAGAATTGCAACTAAATTGTAAACCGTGTCAATATTATATTTCACAATAATATCAACAACTCTATGCGCATCAAGACAATCGACGATTTCAAAAGGCCCACCGTGTTTCAGCTCGTAAGGAACTTGAGCTCTAATATCTGAAGCAACAACATTGCTACCACCGTATATTTCTCTTAATTTTACAGTTAATTCCGAACCTATTTGTCCAGCAGCGCCTATTACTAAAATTCTTTTCATTATAAAATTCCTTTGATTTTGCTATTATATAATTTAAGAATAATGATGGGATTTTACAAATGAAAATTTTAGAGTAGCACACTGATTATTAATAAAACTTCGGAAGTTTCTATTTGAAAGCATTAACTAATCTCGTCTTCGTAGTAACTGACAAGGGAGTATGCTCACTTGCTTTTTAATCATTAAACTCCATTCGGAGTTTTGAGGAATGTGATTAGCTAACTTCTTTTCTATGGATTTCGTCCATAGTTATTTATATTAAATCACTTCGTGATTTTTCGTTTTCAGTCTTTTGTCTTCACATCATTGAGTCTGTCAAAATGCCATTTTTCGTTTTTCATTCTCCATTTTCCATTTTTTCCATCTTATAAAAAAAACCCTCATAATCAAACAAGGGTTCTTGTGGGCCTCGTAGGACTTGAACCTACGACCTGCGGATTATGAGTCCGTCGCTCTAACCAACTGAGCTAGAGGCCCGATATATAAATTTTCAAAATCTCAGTGGGTAGTATCTGATTTGAACAGACGACCTCCTGCGTGTCGAGCAGGCACTCTAACCAACTGAGCTAACCACCCATTTTAAAAAAGCTTCATATTATAAAATATTTTTCCACCAATTGCAAAATATTTTTAAAAAAATATCACTCCCCAACTCTCTTTACATTATATCCATCACTTTTTAATATTTCAATAATCTTTTCACGAAAATTTCCCTGTATTAGCACTTCACTATTTTTTGCAGTTCCACCTACGCCACAACTTTTTTTCAATCTTTTACTCATTTCCTTTAAATCTTCCTTATCGCCAACAAATCCTTTGATCAAAGTTACAATCTTCCCTTTTCTGTTCTTTCTATCCAAATATATTTTTAAGTTCTGGTCACTTGGTCGCAATTTTTTGATAACTCCTTCTTTTTTATCATCAATTTTAAGATCAGAATTCGTTGAAAATACTATTTTTTTATTCTTCATTTTTTATCTTAATTATTTTTTCATTACAACAGTTGTATGGGGAAATGGTATTTCGATATCTTCATTATCAAAACGTTTTTTAACACTTTCATTCAGATCACAACCCAATTCAAAAGCTTGACCAAAATCCTTTGTCCAAATCCAAGCCCTGATATCCACAGAAGAATCACCCAAATTAACTACTTTTATCTTTATAGGATCTACACCATCATTTTTTTCTTTTTTCGTACGATTATCAAAAAATAACGGGTGTTTCAATGCCTCTTCTCTGATAATATCTTTCGCTTTATCAATATCCGAATCGTAACTAATTCCTATTTCAAAAAATTTACATATTTCTTTTTCATAAATTGTCGCATTTTCAATTACTTCTCGATTCATTACCGAATTTGGAATTATAACTCTTTGATTATTGAATGTTTTGATCACCGTATCTCTTAGATCAATATCTTCCACTACACCAATAATATCTTTTAATTTTATAACATCATCAATTTTAAATGGTTGAAATATTGCAATTAAAATACCGGATACTACATTTGACAATGCCTCCTGAGATGCAAAACCTATGATAATTGCAATCACTCCAGAACCTGCAACTAATGTTGTTGTAATTTTTTCTAATCCCGGAATTGAAAATAAAATGGCAATTATTCCAAAAAAGTAAACTAACCCAACCAGAAAATACTTTATATAATTAGATTGAGTAACATCCATTCTTTTTAGTAACAAACGATGATCCATTATTTTTTTAATAACCTTTACAACTATTAAAGTAGCAATAATTATCAAAACAATTTTTACACTTACAATAATAATTGTATAAATTATTGATGTAGGAACAATTCCTATTTTCGTTAACATTTTTCCAAAAAAATTCATAAAATACCCCATTTTTTACTATGAATTAATAAAATTATTATCTTTTTGTAATTTAAAAAATATGGTATAATATTTTTACAAATAATATTTATCATTCAATCAATTTATTGCAATTAATTTTCTAATTTTTCCGGCATTAAAATCCATAATACTACATATAATATTATTCCGGGAAATATACTAGAAAAAATAGTTACTAATGCATATACTATTCTTAATATGGTTACATCCCAACCTAAATAATCCGCAACTCCACCTAAGACACCGGCAAACATTTTTTCTTTATTCGACCGCATCAATTTTTGTTTACTCATTTTTTTGTCCTTTTTTATATAATTTAATATTTATTATACAAAATAAAAACGAAAATCATAATATTTTATTCCATAATAAAAAAATATCACATAACTCAATATTTTTGAATTTGTGATATTTTAATTATTTTATTATTTATCTAAATAATATTGATCATTTTTCTTCCACGAGAACGACTGATATCAACTTTCCCATCTGTCTTTGCAAATATTGTATCATCTCCACCAATACCGGCATTAGTTCCCGGATAGAATTTTGTTCCTCTCTGTCTAACAATAATCGATCCTGCAGTAACCTGTTCTCCACCAAATCTTTTCACACCAAGATATTTAGGATTACTTCTTCTACCATTAGTTGTACTTCCCTGTCCTTTTTTATGTGCCATAATTATTGTCCTTATTTTGCAATTGCTATTTTATCAATTTTAATTGTTGTATAATTTTGCCTGTGACCATTTTTCTTCTGATAACCTTTTCTTCTTTTCTTCTTGAATACGATTATTTTTTTATCTCTACCATGACCTAACACAGTTGCTAAAACCTCTGTTTTTTTAACAAATGGCTTTCCAACTTCAACCTTACCATCATTATCCAACAACAACACATTATTGATTTTAAATTTATCTTTTTCTTTTTTATCTTGAAAAGGTATCTTTACTTCATCGCCCTTTTCGATCTTGAACTGTTTCCCGCTTATTTCAACTATTGCATACATAATATTTTCTACTCCTTATTCTCAAAAATTTTCAGTATTAAATTTATTCATTTATTAACAAAAAGTCAAGTTTAAAGAGTGTTTTTTTGAAATATTTTTTAAATATATTAAATTAAAGACAATAAAGTCATTTAAGGTTATTTTAAATTTTACTTTTTTTCTTCCAAACAATTAATTCAAAAGTCAAAATTGATAATAAAGCACCTACTCCACTTGCTAATATATCAAAAGAATCATAGTATGTAGATGCTCCCCACATTGGCTTCTTCAACGGTCAATATTACAAATACTAAAAAAGAACCAATATAAACAATAAAACGGCTATGTTTTGGCTCTCTTATCACAACAGCATTCACAAAATAAATGCTAATAATATATGCAGCAATAAAATTCGGGAAACATCCCGTCAATATTTTTAAAAAGGATATCTGACAAAATAGAGGTCTAATAAATTCCTTATTTAAGGAAACTAATCCAAATAAAAGTGCAAATAAAAATAAATTGATAACTATAATTTTTTTTCTATTTTTTCGTTCCATTTTTCCCTTTTTGTATTAAAGAATACCTTCCTCTTGCAATTTTTTTATCAACTGATCTTCACTCTTTACATGGATCGTATTCCATCCACATTTTTCAGCTCCACTAATATTTTCAATTTTATCATCCAAAAACAACACATTCCTTGCATTGATACCAAAAAATTCTTCTGCATTTTTAAATAATTTTACTGATGGTTTCGAATAATGTTGTTCATAAGAGAGATAGCATTTTTTGAATATTTTTCTAAGATCTAACCATTTATCAATTGCTAAAAAATCGATGGGATTTGTATTTGATAATAAATAGATACTATACTTATTTTTCAAATATTGAATTATTTTATATGTTTTTTTTCGTAATGCGAATTTCAATAATGGTTGATCTTTTATTATCTTGATCTGTTCTTGGTCAATATTATTATATTCAGATAAATGATCCAAAAATTCCTTTTCATTTACTATCCCTAATTCAAATTTTTTAAATTCATCACTTTTCGCAAAATTTTTAAATTTTTTTAAAGAAATACCAAGTTTATTTGCAAAATGTGAATAATTCACATCTACAATAACGTTTCCAAGATCAAAAACAATATTTTTTATTAGATTATTGATATATTATAAAATTATTAATTCTTTTGGTGATTTACTTATTACTTCATGTCCATCTTTTGTAACAATTACATCATCTTCAATACGTATTCCACCCCATTTGGGAATGTATATTCCCGGCTCAATTGTAATCACATGATTCGCTTTCATCGGCTTTTCATTCTTTTGACTTACTCTCGGCTCGGCATGTACGACAAGACCAATTCCATGTCCCAAACCGTGACCAAAATATTTGCCATAACCTTTATCGGTAATATATTTTCGAGAAATAGAATCCAATTCTTTTCCGGTAATACCCGGTTTTACATTTTCAATTCCCCTGACCTGTGCTTCCAATACAATTTCATAAATTTTCTTCTGTTTTTCATTCGGTTTACCAACAAAAACTGTTCGCGTCATATCTCCATGATAACCTTTATATACAGCACCAAAATCCATTGTTATAAATTCATTGTTGGCTATTTTTTTATCTGAAGGAGTATGATGTGGCTTTGATCCATTAATTCCGGAAGCAACGATTGGAGCAAAACTATCTTCATTATCACCCATCGTTTTAGAAAAGTATGATATTTTTGAAGCGATTTCTTTTTCTGTAACACCAATTTTAATTTCTTTGATTATCTTATTAAAAATTTCATCAGTTATCTCGGCTGCTTTTCTTAAATATCCTAATTCACCATTATCTTTTACAGAAGCAATATTTTCCAATACCATAGAATTGTTTTTAAACTTTGTTTTTGGAAAAGAATCTTCTAAATTCTTATATTGATTATATAAAATATTATTTCCTTCAAATCCAATTTTTTGGCCTTCTGATATAACATTAATTTCTTTTAATTCCTGTATTAGCCCACCCGATTCGGCAATGTGAATTTCAAAATTCTTTACTTCCATTTTGCTTTGCGATTTATATCTGAAATCAGTGAAAAAATACTGCTTGTCATTTGTGATTAAACATAATCCATTAGAACCTGTATATCCACTTAAATATCTAACATTACTTAAATCAAACACCAAAAAGCCATCTAATTTGTTTTTATTAATAAACCCTCTGATTTTTTTAACTCTGTTTATCATATTATATCTTCTCTATTTTATCGATTTTATTTTTCCTGTTCAATTAATTTTTTTACTTCTTTTATTGTTTCAAATATTTTTTCATTGTTACCACCATCTTGTTTTTTTATTTTAAATAAAATATCAAGTGCCTCTTTGTAATATCCTTGTTTAATATATAATCTTGCTATTGTCAATGTTTCAACATTAATGACTCTATTATTTCCATTACCCTTATTTTTTTTATTATCTTCTTTATCTTTATTATAATTTTTCTTTTTTGAAGAATTATTTTTAAGTTTATCTGAAATTTTCTTGTTTTGTTTTTGAGTAGATTCTGCATCAAAATCGGGCATTATTACCGGTTTATCTTTTTTTGATTTTTTTTCACCATTGTTTTTTATATCATTTTTGTATTTTTCTGCATTTAATTGTAGTTCTCTTATTAATGGATTTATATATTTATTTTTTCTATTAGATTCTTTAATTGATCGTGAATGTATTACTTTTTTCATCTTCTGTATATTTGGTTCGGGATAAAATTGAGAAGGAACATTATGATGTTTTCCAACGAATGCATGCATTTGTTGATTATTTGGTTTAATAGACAATATTAATTCATAAAAATATTTTAATTCACCAATTGAATAAGAGGATTTGTTTAAATCGATCAATGTTTCAGCAATTTTAATAAAAGTAGGGTCTTTATCTAATACTTGTGTAAATTGTTTTATCGCAATTGCTATATTTCCAACTTCTTGATTACAAACAGCACGCAAATATTCAATAACATTATTTCCCTGTAATTTGACATCAACCGATTCTATTTTATTATATGCATCCTGATATTTACCTTCTGCAAAAAGTTCGGACACTTCATTATAAATTTTTTCTATTTTTAAATTCATGCTATATGTTTTTTCTCAATAAAATTATCAATCAATTAACACAATATATTTATATATTATTTTAAATAATATTTATTTAAATATCAACAAAAAAATGAAGTAATTCGCATATTTAGCAATTTGTTTTTCATTAATTTATTAAAATGCATAAGAACCACATCCTAAACTAAATGATTCTTTTTCATCATGAACTACTGATGAATAACTATATCCTGTACCAACAAGAAAAAACATTTTGTTGAGTTTTGTCATGTAAAGAATATGATGATATTCTATTCCAATATTTGTAATTCGATCTGTTTCATCTGAGCTATTATTCCTATAATAATAAAAAAGAGATACGAATTTCAAATCAACTTTTTTACTTATTCTACTTGTATATGAAATTCCATAACTTGAAATATTTGAGATTGAAACACCAAGATAGTTAGTATATGATGATATATCAGCTGTTATTGGTTTTTTTGTCTGTTTAGTTGTATCACTATCACCAAAAAGCAATGAATTCATAGACAAGCACAAAAATACAAGTATTCCTATTCTTATTAATTTCATTTTATTACTCCTTATTAATTTTCTTTTTTAGATTTATCAGTTAATTTAATTCCATCATTTTCAATAGTGATCAGCTTTTTTTTATATAGGGTACCAATTGCTTTCTTAAATGTCTTTTTACTTTCGTCGAACATTTTATAGATAACTTTTGGAGAACTTTTATCATTAACAGGTATAAAGCCACCTCGATTTTTTAGAATATTAAGAATTCTATCAGACAGATCAATCACTTTGTCAAATCCGAGTTTATTTAAACTAAGATCTATTTTTTGATCATCTCTGATCTTTTTGATAAATCCATTAATCCTTTGTCCTTTTTTCAATTTCTGGAAAACATCATTTTCATAGATCAACCCACGAAAACTATCGTTCACTATCGCATTGTAGCCCAAATCTGTCTTGCTAGATATTAACAGTTCAACTTCCTGCCCTTCTTTTAGATCAATAGGGATATCATTTAAATGTTTATTTGTTTTCATAGTTGCCACAATACGATTACTTATTTCATCTAAATAGACAAAAACAATATATGATTGATTTTCTTCCATTTTATGTCGCTGCTCTCTAAATGGTACAAATAAATCTTTCTGTAACCCCCAATCCAAAAATGCTCCAATAGAATCAACTGAAACAACTTTTAAATAAGCAAATTCACCAACTTTTGCATAAGGTATCTCTGTAGTAGCTATTATTCTATCTTCAGAATCAAAATAAATAAACACATCAATCATATCTCCTACTGCACAACCTTCTGGTACATATCGAGAAGGAAGTAATATTTCATCTAAATTATCTCCATCAAGATAAACACCAAAATCAACATGTTTTGTAACTATTAATTTATTTATTTTCCCTATTTTTATCATAAAAAATTCTCTTTAATATTATTTGTTAAAATTTATTCTGTAATTTCATTAGATCAATCCATTATCTGCAAAACTATAATATTTATTACCTGCAATAATCAAGTGATCTAAGACCTTAATACCAATTATTTCTCCTGACTTAACAATTTTTTTCGTGATTGAAATATCTTCATTACTTGGTTTATTGTTTCCACTTGGATGATTATGCATCAATATTACACCGGCAGCTAAATTATCTATAGCTATTTTAAATATTTCTCTCGAATGAACAACCGAAGCGTTCAAATGACCGGAACTTACGATAACATCTTTAAATATTCTATTATTGCTATTTAATAAAAGGACCTTAAATACCTCATTATTCAATAAAGAAAGCTCACTACCATAGATCTTTGCAACATCTGTCGGAGATGTAATCTTTGGTGAATTTTTATTAATATCTTGTTTAGAAAATCTTGTACCTAACTGAAAAGCGGAAGCGATTGTAACTGCCTTAGCTAAACCAATCCCATTTATCTTCTGTAATGCAGGAATAGTCATTCTCCCTAATTTTGATATCCCGCCCACTTCAGAAATTATCTGTCTTGCAATGTCCACAGCCGTTTTATTTTTAGCTCCTGTTCTAATCAGTATCGCAATTAATTCCGCATCTGTCAATTTGTCTGCCCCGTATTTTTCCAATTTTTCACGCGGTCTATCTTCAATCGGCCAAGAGCTAATTGTTTTATAATTTTTGTTAATATTTTTTTCTTTCATTAATCTCTTGGATTATTTTTAAACCAATCTTTAATAAATTGATTTATTTTTTCTGTAGAAGTTCCAGGTCCAAATATTTCAGTAACTCCCTCCTGCTTTAATTTTTCAATATCCTCAGAAGGAATTACGCCACCGCCTATCAATAATACATCGTTAATTTTATTATCTTTCATCAATTTTATAATTTTAGGAAATATTGTCATATGAGCACCTGATAATATTGAAATTCCAATGACATCTGCATCTTCTTGAATAGCAGCATTCACAATCATTTCCGGTGTTTGACGCAAACCTAAATAAATGACTTCCATACCAGCATCTCGAAAAGCATTCGCTAAGACCTTTGCTCCTCTATCGTGGCCATCTAATCCCGGTTTCGCTAAAACAATTCTTATTTTTTTTTCCATATTTTTCCTTTTTCTATTAAGTTAATTATTTTTTATCATTAAATAAACAATTTTATTTTTTAAAAACTTTCAATTTACTATCTAAAACAAATGTAACAGGCCCATCATTTATTAATGAAACATCCATCATTGCTCCAAATTCTCCTGTTTTAATCTCAATATTCTGTTTTGCTAATTCACTAGTAAAATATTCATATAAAAACTTCGCCTTATTCGGTGTTGCTGCTTTTGTAAAACTCGGCCTTTTTCCTTTCAACCATTCGGCACAAAGCGTAAATTGAGAAACAACTAATATCTGTCCATTCACATCTTTTATGGATAAATTCATCTTATCATTTTTGTCTGAAAATATTCTGAAGCCGGCGATCTTCTTAACTAAAAAATCTACATCATTTTCTTCATCATCTTCAAACACACCAATAAAAATCAATAATCCTTTTCCAATTTTATTAATAATTTT
>Ga0075124_10001601_pt1 | contig 10566 bp, 15 predicted proteins | sample AntAceMetag02UKS_FD_69809 | JGI IMG/M metagenome (GOLD analysis project Ga0075124, IMG submission 69809) | Saline lake microbial communities from Ace Lake, Antarctica - Antarctic Ace Lake Metagenome 02UKS | ecosystem: Environmental > Aquatic > Non-marine Saline and Alkaline > Saline | place... | reverse complement strand
TATTTTCTAATTTTTTCATTTTTTTATTTCTCCAGTAAATAATATTCTTTTCCATTAAAACAGTGGGCAACTCTCAAACCTGCATAGTCTTTTCCTTCACAACTACCATGAATATGGATTTTCCAGCAAAATGGGCAAACTATGAACCCTATGCTCACGAATATAACTTTCTAAAATAAAAAAGTTAGGAATACAAATAATAATATGAAGATTCAACTGGCGACAAGTAGTTAAGAACTGAGTAAGCTCTTTACTAACAGTACTCATACTATCACGACTAAAAAAGAATAAACCTCCCTCATCAACCCAAAGAGTATCGCCCTTCTTAGCAACACTAGCACGTTCAATAAAATCTTCAGGCTCATAACAAACATTAACCATAGGAAAACTCATAGTAACTAACACACACAATTTACTAGCCAAAGTACTCTTACCAGTACCCTCTTTACCAGTAATGACAGTTATATGATCATAATCCTTACCAAGTTTTTGAGTTCTAATACGCCAAGCCCAAATATAAAGATATGGATCGCCAATATTATGCGTTAAAACAGTTTTTAATTCAACCAAATATTCTCTGAACTTACGATTTTTTTCTTCAGAATTTTCTTCAATAATATGTTCTATAAGAGCATCATCATAAACAGTTGTAGGTCTTGCCATAATTTAAATCCTCGTGTCTTTTTTAGGATCATAACGATTTTCAACCTTCATCAACAAACCCTTCTCGTGAGTCAAACGACCAAGATATAACTGGAAAAGACGGAAATATTCTCTAAGCGTTTGAAGATCAGCATTCTTCTTATTTTTTAGATATAGTAAATTCCTCTTTGTGCTTTTGCGTAAAACTTCTAAATCTTTGCGTTCTTCATCATCTAATACACCATCTAGTTCAGCAGCCCATTCTTCTAAAGCCATGAAAGCGTCAAAAATATCATCATCATCAGCACTATAAATATGTGCTCTTTCTATCCAAGCATTAAGACGAACTAAATAAGTAAAACTACTATTATAAACCGCTTCCTTATCGTGATTACTAAACTTGCCCATTTTCAAATCTTCCCTTAACTATCAAACGTAACTTCTCAGTAATTTCAAAAGTCTTATTGCGATAATACTGTTGATATTGACTTCCGAACTTAGTAGATTCGTTAATATCAATAAGCGCTTGATAGTAACCTTCTAAAAAAGTTTTATTCATTATCTTGATCCCAATCCTTCAAAGCAGTTAATGCTTGTTTGCCGTATGCTTTAAAGAATGCTTTCTTCTTATCTTTATTTTTCTTCAATATTCGATTTATTAATTTAGTATAAATTTGTATAAGTAATAAACCTATCGCGCCAAGTATTACACCACTCCATAACGTTATTGTTATTAATCCTCTTGATATATCCATTTTTTTTTAACCTCCAACCATTTTTATTATTATTTTTTTGTCAGGGTGTGAAAGAGAACTAACACTTATGGTCTGACAATGAAAATACTCAAACGTTTTATTAAACTATTAAATAGTTTTGATCTTGTTTTCTCACACTAACCATATTTGTTAACATTGTTCTCTTTCACACTTTCCTGAATAAATTTAAATGTTAAATAACTACTAAAACCCCAAATAGTTAATGCTAATAAGCTTATTATTATTAGTAAAACTTTTTTTTCTATGTTTGGAATACTTAATTTTGTTAATGTTAAACCAAATAAGAAACTTGTCATACTTGACAATAAAAAACTCATTACTATTTTTGTTGTTGTTGGGGTTTTTTCTTTAATCATTTAATAATATATTTAATAAAATGAGTATATAAGCTTTACTATTTTTTTTTGTTGCTTAGTGTGGGAATGTGTATATTGAAAAGACCTTTTTGATTAAAAGTTTTAAGAAATAATTAAATGTTTTAAATGTAGTTACTATTAAGTGAATTTGCAATAATTATCAATTTTGGTGATTCTTTATAAAAGAAAACTATAAATAAGACAGATAAGACTAAAAATACACCAAAACACTACCTAATTATTAACTCATAAATCACTTACATTAGGGGCAAAAATGCTGTCTTACCTGTCTTACCTGTCTTGTAAAAAAAACAATAAAAACTAAGAAATATAAGACTGAGATTCTTCACCTAAAAACTTCAAACGAATACCATCCCAAATCCTAACTTGCTTATTATTACCAGCTTCAACATCCTCAATATAACGCCTAGTATCAACAACCGCATAATTATTAGTTAAAGTAGAAGCAATAGCACGATCACTCAAAGAAGTAATTTTATGTTTACGACAATAATTAAGATATTGTTGCTTAAAACTAGAACGAGTCATAAAACTATCATAATCTTCAATAACACAATCATCACAAAAAGCAATAAGACTATTACTTTGCCTTAACCACTCTTGCTGAACTACCTTAACAGTTTTAGTGAAAGTAAAATCTTTATTCTCAATAAGTCTATCAAGACCATTCAAAGCCCAATTCAATAAACCACTTATTTCTTCTTCACCACTCAAATCATCAAGCAAAGTAGGATTTTGAAGCTTAACATTAGATCTTTTATCTAAAGGTATAGCATCAATTTCTTTCTGAGGTAAAAATTTCATAGGAAAACGAATAACAACCCATCTAAGCCAAAAAGCTTCACTAACCATTTTAGGTTCAGGTAAAGTATTAGTAGCAAAAATTAACTTAGCATAATTCTTAAACTCAATAGCTTCTTTAAATTTTCTTCTTGCCTGAATAGTATCTCTACCAACAAGACTTTTAAATATACCACTATCTTTTAATGCTTGTTTAGTAACCTCCGCAGCTATATTAACAAGTTTATTATGAAGATTAATAATACTAAAACTATCATCTTCTTCTAATTGTCCTAAAGGGGTACTACTAATATTTTTTCCTCCTATCAATAATTCTATTAAATCAAGTAATTTACTTTTACCATTCCTACCTGTACCATGTAACATAAATGCTTTTTCATATTTATATTCTTTAAGTAAAGAATATCCTATAATTTCTTGTATTGTCTTAACATCTTCTTCCTTTTCAGTTATTTCTTCTACAAAATGAATTATTTTATTACATTCTGCTGAAGAATCATAGTTTACAGGTAATTTGTTAAAAAAATATATTTTTGGGTTAAAAGGTATTAGTTTTCTTGTTTCTATGTTCAAAATACCATTATTTACTGCTATTAAGTCTTGATATTTATTTTGTTGATTAAAAAATTCTTCTTTATCAATTATTGTATCAGTGATTATTTTATCAATTACTGCCTGTGATCGGTTTGCTAAATACGCTTCTTGTAATATATTTCTACATTCTACTTGTATTGTTGTTTCTCCTAAATTTTCATATATTCCTTCTTTATACACCCATAATTCTTTTTTTACATCACTTTTTATTGTTTTAATAATATATTTATTTTTTATGTATTCAGCTATTTTTTCTGTGGCAAAACTTACTCTTTTTAATATTAAATCTTGATATACCTCGCTTCTTAATTTATCCATGTTTTCTTTTTCTTGAACGTTTAAAGGCGTGTTTTCTTCATAATAGTCTTTTCCAATCATATTAGATTCGCCTCTTTCTTTACTACTCCTGTTTTCCAATGAGGTTCTCCTTCAAAAGCTATCATGTTTCTTCTACTAGCTTTTTGTATATCTGATCTTACTATTTTTCCTATTTGTTCTCTTTTTATTTGTTCTATATAAAAATTGTTTTGTCCTCTTAGTTCATATATTAAATAACTTATGTGATAACTTTTGCTTCCTGAAAAATAGCAAGAATAAGGTATATAATTTTTTTTTAAATATTTACAAATAGCTTCTGCTTTTGCTTTTATACTGTTATGGAAACCTTTTTCATCTATATCTATCATTATTTCTATATCTAAGACGCTTCTATGACTTGCTTTAGCTATGAATTCATCTCTTGTCATGTATAATTCTTTTATGTATTCATCAGGTTCGTATTGTAGTAGCCATAGAAAACTTTTCCATTTACTAAATAGTTTTGTTCCGTCTGCTGTTTTAAAGCTGTAACATATTTCTACGTCGAATCCTAGTTTGTTTGTTAAAAAGTAAAGGTATTCTTGTTTGCTTTGGTTTGGTAATCTTGCTGTGATATATCTTTGTCTTGTGCCTATAGCAACCATTATTCTACACCTCTTTTTTTTATTTTTAGAATACGATGTATTGGTATTGTTAGGGTGTTGTTTCCTGTTTTGAATGTTATGTAGCTAGTGTTTTGTTCTACTATTTCAAACCACCCATTAATTTTTTGGTCGTTTTCGTCTAAGAATGATATATGTCTTTCTTCCATATTACCTTATACCTCCAACAAATTGTTTGTTGTTAATATTTTTTTTGTTTTTATTCCTTTATATTTCTTTTTGTGTCACTGGCTTAGTGAAAACGTTTTTGCTTAAAATTTTTAATATTTTGTTAATAATAATAGTAATTATATAAATCACCTTAATCATTTATTGGTTTAATGGCTGCACAAAATGATTTAAAACAGTTGAGTACTATTTTAATCGTTCTGTTAGGACTTATGGTAATTGTGGGTACGATCTATTTAATAGCTGGTGCTTATCAAAACTCATTATGTACTGCAGAGGATAGTGATTATGTATGGAATAGTGGGGAATGTCAAGCTTCTTTAACTAATTCTACAGAAGTCACTGTTGATAGTATTGCAAAAACAAACATTATTAAAACTGCATTAGCTACAGTTCTTGGTTTCGTAGGCATCTTAGTTGTTGTTGCAATCGCTTCAATGCTTTTTAAGATGGTTAAAGGTTTCCAAGGAAATAAAGGAATGTAAGGCTTTAAAACCCTTATAATCTTTTCTTGTTGTTAATAAAGATTTTAATTTTTGTTGGTGAAGAAACGTCTAACGACTCGCTTAGCTTAACTGTTAAGCGTATTTTTTTTTTTTTTATTCTAAATAAAAAGGGTTAATTATATAAACCTGTTATTCTATTGTTAACAGTTATTATGGTTACTGATATTGTTAAAGCTATGAATAAGGATATTGCTAAACGACAGGCTGCTAAACAAAAAAATAATAAAAGCCGTTCTCAAAAAAATAATAAAAGCCGTTCTAAAACACAATTTATTAACGGAAAGAGAGTAACAGCAGTGCAAACTAGGCGCGATGGTAGCAAAGTTTATTATGGTAGTAATAATGTTGTTTTGCGTGAAGTTAATAGTCGCGGAGTGACTGTGGTTCGTATTGGCGTAACACCCTTTGGTGGTGGGAAAGCGCCTTCTGGAAAAAAGATTAGTCGTTTAACCGCTCCAATTATTCAGCAACAAAGAGCTAAAGAACAACTTACTAATCAGTTACGACAGCAAGTGAGGAATAGTAAAGTTTTTCGTGGTTTACCTCAAAGCGTAGATGTTTCTCGTTTAGCATTAAGACCTATAATAAGACGAGTAGGGCAATCAAATGTTATAATAGGATATGAAGATCCTTTTTTTAATCAAACAGTTAAAAAAATTGTTTCTGCTCAAGAACTAAAAATAATACAAGAAAAAACCATTAAAAGAGTTCAAAGAGAAAGAATGCCTTTTCAATCACCAGAAAGAAGACAAAGTATAGATATAGACTTTTTTATTAAGACTTTATCAAGTAAAAAAGAAAAAACTATCCCTTTAACTGGATTCATAAGAAATGCTGATTCGAGAATATTATTAGCAAGAAACAGAATAATAAGCAGTAATCCTTCAATAATAACTGGTTCTCGCTTAAACTTATTATTTCAAGGAAGTGCGGAATTAATTACTTACACTTTATTAAGACAATTAGGACGGGGAGTTCAAGGAATTAGCCAATTACCTGCAACAGTGGCTTTATTATATAGAAATCCTCTTTTAATAAAGAAAATTCCTGGTTTGTTGAGAGTAGAACAAAAAAAGTATTTTCGTTTATGGAGGACTAGTCCTTTTGAAGCTTTAGTAGTTACAGGAGCGGAAATATTGTTTATGAAAGGTACTGGTGCTGCTTTTAAGTCCTTAAGTAAGTTAAGAACTGCTGTTTTTATTCGTTTAAATCCTAAATTTAAAGGTGTTTTGCGAACTGGTAGAAATATTGTTCTTAATGTTGGTGGGGGTAAAACAGCTACTTTGAAAGTGGTTAGTAGTATTCCTAAACAAACACTTAAAAAACAAATAAGTTTAATTGGTAAACGGGTTAATGCGATTAGTACTCAAGCAGATAAATTATTAACTATTGCTAAACGTAAGCGTGTTGTTAGAAAACCTATTCCTGGAGAAGCATCGTTTAACGAAGTCACTAAGTCTTTATTAAAAAAGTTTGATAAAGGCACGATTAAACGTTCCGAGCTTATTAAATTAGAATTTCTTATTAAGAAGCAAGGTGCTAAAGGTTTGTTGGAACGTAGTTTTTTTGCCAGTCCTGGTGGTGATATCCGTCCTAGTCGTTTAGGTTTGCTAGAGTCTTCTTCTCCTTTGATTAAACGTTTTTATCAGATTTTAACTAATATAACTTTTAAAAAACCTCACCCTCAAATACTTTTTTTTAAGAATGTTGTTATTGAGCGTTTCCCTAAGACTTTGTTGTTTTCTCGTATTAAACGTAAGCTTCGTAAAGGGGGTGCTTTAACTCAAGAAGAATTTATTGCTTTGTTAGAGTGGCAAAATAAAGGTAGTGGTAAGTTTAAACCTTTAGGTTTTATTAGTGGTGAAGATGAAATTACTTTACCTCCTGGTGCTATTTTAAAGCGTAAGAAGGTTATAGGTGTTACTTTGTTTAAAGGTAAGCGTATTCCTATTGTTCTTGTTGAGTCTTATTCTCCTTCTAGTAATATTAAGGTTTTGTTGCGGAAGGCTGATTCTGGTGTTATTTCTGGTCGTGAGCGTTTGAGTCTTAAGCGTTTGTTGAAGAAAGAGACTGGTTTTAATTATGGTAGTGGTGCTGTTAGTGGTAAGCGTTTTGTTAGTATTAAGCGTTTGATTAGTAGTGGCGTTGTTAGTTTATCTAAGTCTCGTAAAGTAGTTTCTAGGGCTTCTAGGACACTTTCTAAAGGTAGTAAGTCTAAACCTTCAAAAAGTAGCAAAGTGTCTTCTAAAAGGTTTTCTGGGCGTTCTGTTGTTTCTAAGAAGTCTGTTAAGTCTTCTTCTCGTGCAAGCAAGGCTTCTAAAGCTTCACGTTCTGCTAAAAGTATTGTTTTAAGAAGACTTAGTGGGGGTAGTAGTCGAGTAGTTACCAGGCTTCCTCCTAGTATTCCTAGTAAAGTAAAAGATATTTTTCGTAGACGTAAAAAGGTTAGTGAGAAGGATAAAAAAGAATTGCTAGATTATGTTAAAAAAAGTCGTGCTGTTTATCGTCCTAGTTTAGCTGCGGTAATTTATAATATTACTGCTTATAAAATCCCTAAGAGCGTTAACCCTTTTGATATTCGCCCTTTAATCATACAATTAAAAAAGCGTAAATAATAAAGCTTATAAAAGACCTTTCTTAAATAATGTTTTATGAGTAAAGAAGATATTGATTTCAAAAACGACTTTAAAGAAGACTTTAAAGAAGACAATTACTTCGATGATTATAACTTCGAAAGAAAACCACAACTAGACAGTTATGACACTTTCCGATTAAGAACTGATCCTACAGACCTATTAAAACAATTAGAACTACAACTACGTAACGAAACAGAAGAAAAAAATAAGGAAGGTAAAACTTTCAGGAAAAAGATAGTTGGAACGACACCATTATGTAACGAGCAAGGAATACAACAAATATTACACCGAGCAAAAACTATTATTAACAATCACGCAGTACAAGGAAACCAAAAAACTCTCGAAGAACACCGCCTTAGAGTGAGAGAGATGGCGGACAGCCTAACAATAATGATCTTTGCAAACTATACCGACTGGGATCTGGATATTAAACAAACAAACAGTATAGTTGATGAGATTTACTTCTTAATAGATATGTTCCTAACAAGAACTATCGATAATAAAGAAAGAGAATTATATGGAGAAACATATAAAGAGAATACTAGCAGGGAATTAAAACAAGAAAAGACGAGAGGAGGATTTATCAATAACACTTTAAGTAAGATGTTGGCTAGATAAAAAAAAAAGTTTTTAATATGGAATCAGGAACGATAATAGGATTAAGCGTGTTAGCCTTTTTAACGATTGCAGGATTAATTATATGGTGGTATATAACAAAAAATCAATACCGCTACCGATTCAAAGTAATAAGTAGGGATGGTAAAAGCGTCCGTACAACTAAAGCTAAATTGGTTCGAGATCCTGATAATTCCAGAATTAATCGTTTTAGTTTTAAAGAAAATCCTGTGTTGCTTGAAGTTCGAGAGCCTGATGCTCACGAAGATGGTCATCCTATTAGACGACTTACTTTTAATGTTGAGGGGAAATATGTTTATTTGCAAGGTTATAAGGTTAATGAGGATGGGTATTTACAGGCTAGTTTAAAGCCTGAAGCTAAAGAACTGGCTCTTTATCAGTTCCAAGCTAATCAGCGCCGTAATCCTTTGGTTGATAAGACTCAGATGGCTATGTTGGTTAGTAGTGTAATATTGTTCTTGTTGATTATGGGCATGACTATTTTCGTTACTGTTAAGTTTCTTAAGGCTGCCGATACTGTTGTTGAAATTACTCGAAGTTTACAGCAAAGCGTTGATGGTATGAATAGTTATGCTGATGTCTTGTTGGAGTCTAATAAGATTTTTTTGGGTGCTACTAATAATATCGCTGGTTATTGTGGTGTTTTGAATAATGTTGATTTTGGTGTTTTGAATATTACTAGGTCTTTACCTCCTCAAAGCACTTCTTAAAACAATAAAATCGTTAATTATATAAAGGTGTAGTTAACTAAATGTTACCAATGGGAGAGTCTAAGCAATCATACAAAGTATTATTAGTCATTTTTCTTATAGGAACTATAGGTTTTGGCTTGTTCATAACAGGAATAGTAATAAAAAGTTATAATAATGAGTACTGTGGAGTGAACAACCTTAATAATGATTATTCTACTGTTTTAACTAACAGCACAATAATTTTTGATGATTCTAATGATTATTTTTATCAGAAACATTATGATCCTAACGATAACACCATAAATAATGTTATTAAGAAAGAATATTGTTTTTCAGCTAACAATAATGGCAGTGTTACTTTATTAGTTGATATTATTGATGAAGAAAGTGAGGTTTTGAATAAAGCTTTTTTTCCTTCTGGAACAAATAATTTATGTGTTAGTGTTGATAAAAGCGAGGAGTTTATTGGCTTAAAATGTAGTAGTTGCAATTCTAGTAATGTTTTAACTCTAACCACAGCCCGATTAGGTAATGAAGATACTGTTAACTATAATGGTGTTGTTGTGGTTGTTGATGAGTTAGGAGTTACTACAAAAAATTTTATTAGTTGCCGAGAAAACGTTAAAGTTTATACTAGGTATTATTTAATATTCTTGGCTTTATTAGGTTTTGTAGCTTTATTAATTAGTGGTTTGGATGGTTTTGAAAGTTTTACTAAAGGGTTTTTTTGATGATTAAAAAGCGCCGTAGAAGGATTATTGATGCTCAGACTCATGTTCGTATTTACAAGAAGGATCTCGCTTATTTCAGGCGTAAAAATCCTCGTTTGACTGATAAAGAAATTTTTAGGAATTTAAGAAGAAAATGTTAAGAAATAATAAGGGTTTAAGTAGTGGATTGTTAGCTATAATGGTTATATTGTTCAGTGTTGCTTTAACTTCTTTATTTGTTAATCTAGTTTGGGATCATGTTAATGATAGTTTTCAGGGTTTGGATGAGAGTGTTGCTGATAATACTACTAAGCAGCAAATTGATGATCTTACTAGTATGATTGATTGGAGTGATAAGTTATTTATGGGTTTCTTGATAGTTTTGATTATTGGTTATTTGATTAGCGCGGCTACCATCCCTACTGATGAGCCTATAACTTTTATTTTGTTCATGTTTTTCTTGTTAATAAGTATTTTTTTGAGTATGGTTTTGAGTAATGTTTGGGTTACTATTAGCAATCAGGCTAGTTTATTGACTAGTTTGGGTGATCTTCCTTTGACTAATTACGTGTTGACTTTTTATCCTACTATAATATTTTTTGTTGGTGTTATTGGCGCTTTAATATTTTTTACTCGCCGTAAGAATAGTGGTGGTAGTACTGGCGGTTTTGATGGTGATATTGGCGGTGCTGATTTTGAATAAGCAAGTAATAGTTTTTTTGGTCTTGTTCGTTGTCTTGTTGGGTGGGTTATTTTTGATTAATACACCTGTAACGGCTGCTTTTATAGAAAGTGTTGCTGATGTTGTTGGTTTGGTTAGTGGTGATTTGGACGATATATGTTCTAACGATGATAGTATCTTATATCGTTATGGTGGGTCGTGGGTTTGTGCTAAGTTGAATGATGTGATAACTTTTACTAACATAACTGTTATTAATAATGAGACTGTTTATCAGAGTAGTAGTTTGAATGTTAGTAATCCTGCCAATTTTCAAGATGATGTTACTGTTGAAGGTAACTTAACAGTTGGAAGTAATAATTTGTTTGT
>Ga0075124_10001595_pt1 | contig 10582 bp, 27 predicted proteins | sample AntAceMetag02UKS_FD_69809 | JGI IMG/M metagenome (GOLD analysis project Ga0075124, IMG submission 69809) | Saline lake microbial communities from Ace Lake, Antarctica - Antarctic Ace Lake Metagenome 02UKS | ecosystem: Environmental > Aquatic > Non-marine Saline and Alkaline > Saline | place... | reverse complement strand
GAAGATAATACTTATCGTATAATAGTTATTGATTCTTTAACATCACATTTTAGAGCTGACTTTTCTGGTAGAGGAGAACTTGCTCCCAGACAACAAAAACTGAACAAGCACTTACATCAATTACTTAAGATAGCTGACTTGTATAACTTAGTTGTTATTGTCACAAATCAGGTGCAATCAAACCCTGCTATAATGTATGGTAATCCAGAGAAGCCTATTGGTGGTAACATTTTAAGTCACTCCGTGACAAATATTTTATATGTTAGACCTGCTAAAGCTGGTACTTGGGCAGTTAAATTAGTTGATAGTCCAAATCTTCCCGTGACAGATGCTAATTATAGTATAACAAAGAATGGTTTTGAGAACGTAAAATGACGTCTGTATTATTATTTAATATATCGTTATACTCAATGTGTGCAATATGGTTTTCTGTTCCAATATTGTGTTTACTGGGAGTATTAAAATGATTGAATTACCAGAAGATATGAGTGAAGAATTGAAATATAAATTGCGATTAGATGAATTAATATTTGGAAACGCTTATTTTTCTAGAATATCTATAATTGAAAATTCTGGAAAGAAACATAATAATTATGAAAGAATAGACCCAATGACGATTAAAATAGACAAAGAAGGAAAATTAATAGAACCTAAAGATGTTTTTAAATCACAAATTAAAGAATTGGAGAAATTAAAATGAAGAAACCAGATAAAACATATTTTGATAAAACAATTCCAGTTGCAGAGACAGAAGATGAATTATTAACTCCACTTTGGCAAGATTTTTATTTAGTAAATGGTAAAGAAATACTTAAAGTGAATCCAAAGTATTGCTTAATGGAATATTCAGAAAAGAAAGGTTATAGATATAAAATATTAGATAAGTGGTATAAGAAAGAAGAAATAGAAAGTATTGATTCACAAATGCCACAACCATCACACGAGTTAAATCTTCGTATGGTTTGCGGTATTAGAGAAGTACTATTAAGAAATGATGTATGTGAAGATTAACAAATAAAAAAGGTGAGAAATAATGAAAGATATAGATAGTTGGGATAACCCAAGAGTGAAAGATAGAATAATAACAAAAGAAATGTCTAAAGCAGAAGTAAGAGCAGAGATAAGAAAAGAAAATCCATTTAAAAAAGATGGATTTAAGAAAATAACAGAAGTAGTATTAACAGGTAAATACAACTTTAAAGTCTCAAATAAGTTGCCTAAAGAAATAATTATTTGGTTTAATGTGTTAGATAATAAACAACGAAAAAAGATAATAAAGAAGTTAATTGATTTATTAGATTAAAAAAATGAAAACTGAACTAATAGAATTATGGTATGAAAGAATAATTGATGCTATGGAGAAACTTGAATATAAGGGTTATGAACCAAATGTTATTGTTCTTCCAAGAAGAATTATAGAGGCTGTTTGTAAAAGATTTCCACAATTTGCTGAAAAGGGAATTGTTAATCACACATCATTTATGGGAATGAAAATAAAAGGTGGTTATCCTTTGACTCATAGCAAGATTTATAATAAATTTTGGTATAATAAACGTGTCAGTTTTGGATATCGTGGTTATGGAGATTCTTTTGTTAAAATTAATATTTATGATTAAAAATGAAGACAACAGAAGAAATATATGTGAACGCTTTTGAATTGGCAGATACAATTCCAGAAGATTGGAATAAACTGAAGCAAACTAAGTGGTTTAGTGAAGAAGAAATACAAGGTGCTATGGATAATTGTGCAGTAAAAACTATTGACACAAGAGATGGTTGTGATACTAAAATGAAAATAAAAGATATGCCAAAATTGAAAAGCCCCTTTATTAGGGAAAAGATAAATGGGAAATTTGTGGTTACAAATAAAATAGAAGAAGGATATGGGTGGGTGTTTGAAGATAATTCTGTTATGGCAATAGAAAAGCTTAATGGTATGAATGTAAGCATATATATTGATAAAGGAATAATAACCCATATTTGGAGTAGAAACAGGAGGGTTCCTTTCTTTAATATAGAACACAGAAAAGTAATAGATGGATTACTTAATTCATATGAAAAAGGTTATCTTGAATTTCTTCCAGACGGTCAACACTTTGGAGAATTAATAGGACCAGGAGTTGAAGGTAACTCATATAAACTTCAGAAACATTTATGGATACCTTTTCAAACATATGCTTTAAAAACATTAAAGTATAATAGTTGGGGTAAATATCCGAAAGATTTTGATGCAATAAGTAAATGGTTTAAAGAATTACTTCCTTTGTTTGCAAAACATAGAAATTTAGATTCTGTTTTTGTAGAAGGAATAGTATTTACACACCCTGATGGGAGAATGGCAAAATTGCGTTGTGATATGTTCGATTGGTATTATGAACAAAACCTTAATGCAAAACAACATAAAGGGTTAATAAAATGAAGACAACAGAACAAATAATTGATGAATGTATTACTCAAGAACTAATAGATATTGGTGAAATGGGTTTTATGAATTTAGAAGAGTTAAGTAAACAAAAATGGTTTAGTGAAGAAGAAATACGAGATGCTATTATGAGAAGAATTTTGGATTCAGAAAGATTAACTCCTATGGGTGCTAAAAGAGATGATAAATTAAGACAATTGTTAAGATTAAGAAATAAAGAAGAACCAACAAATTTGGTGCATATTTATTTAGAATCATTATTAAACGAATTATTTGGTGAAAAATGAGTATTGTAGATGAAATTAATATTACAATAACAGGACAAGTTGATGCTGATATGGTTAATATAAAAAGAACTGTTATAGCCGAATTAGGAGTTATTTGTGCTAAGTATAATTTGAGGTTAGATGAAAACGAGTGAACTAAAAACACTAAAAGATTTAGAAGTTGATTGTTTACAAGATTCTTTAGACTTCGGAAAGATTCAAAGAAATATCCTTAAACAAGAAGCTATTAAATGGATAAAATTAGCATTAATAAAAGTAAATTCTATGAGCAGCAATGCCAAATTAAGATTTATCTTTAATGAAGTAGATTATAATATACTTGAATTATATGCAGTTATAAAAGAAAAGAAGCACTTTTTTAATATAACGGAAGAGGAATTAAAATGAAAAATAAAGAAGATGTTGTTGAAGATTATAAAGCAATAGAAAATACTGAAGTCTATAAATATAATAAAAGAGCTATAGCTAAGATAGATAAAGATGATCTTAAAGTTTTAAAGAAAAGTGGGACTATTGTTAAATGTTCTAAGTGTGAACTTTTAAGGTATTCTGTTTATACAATTTGTCCAGAATGTGGACATAAGGAGGAATAAAAAATGGGAAGAGAAATTAAAAGGGTCCATATAGAATTTGATTGGTTCGAAAGAAATGGTGGGAAGAGTGAAGTATAGTAATAAGTTTGATTTTCCAGATTATGTAAAAGAGTATCTTGAGTTTGATGAATATGATTATGACCCAAACACTTACTCAGCGACGACTCTGATGAAGCCCGCAAGGATTACAGTATTGGAAAGACAAAACAAAGAAGCTCTTGAAACAGATTATGCAGATATAATTCCTAGTAGATATGGTACTGCTATCCACGATAGTTTTGAACACGTTGGTATATCTAATTCCATTCAAGAAAAAAGAGTTAAGACAATATTCCAAGATTTAATAATAACTGGTAAGTTTGATATGCTTAAAGAAGTAGGTAATGGTTGGCATAAACTGGTTGACCTAAAAAGCACAAGTGCCTGGACTATTGTTTATGGGAGTAAAAATGATGATTACATTAGACAACTGAGTATCTATAGGTGGCTATGTACTTTAAATGGGTATAGGGTTTCAAATAAAGCAGAGATATGTTTCTTCTTTACAGATTGGAATAGAGCATCTGCAAATAAGAATCCAAACTATCCACAAGCAAGAGTCCATATACTTCCTTTAACTTTAATGTCTATTGAAGCAACAGAAGCTTATGTTGAAGAAAGGATTGGAGTAATCAATGCTGCATTTAAAGAATTACCAAGATGCACAGACAAAGAGCTTTGGAAGAAAACTCCAGATGATAAACCAAGAAGATGTGCCTATTGTAATTGTAGAAACTTCTGTACCCAATACAAAGAAATGGTTGGTGAATAAAAATGGAAATGAAAAATGAATTAAAAAAATATGAAGGAAAATGATATACAAAATAAAATACAAAAACTTAGTAGCAACCTTTGGAACTTGGCTGCCAGCTTTATCATTTAGGGATTTACTAAAAATAGCAATAATACATAACCAAATGAATATTAAATATCCAGTAGAAGATTGTCTTGAAGAAATATTTAGGAATATTGTTAAAGAAGTAGATTTCTTTGAGGAAACAAGTAGTGGGCACACAATACATAATGATAACATTGATGTTATTTTTGAAATGATGTACCACACAGATAATGGATTAATGTTTGAAGGAGTTGGTAAAATACTTACACACCCAATTAGGATATATGCAGGGGATGAAAATGATTAATACAGAGGATATGGAAGAAACTCTTGCAATGAATGGAATGGTAGAAATGTTAAAACAAATACTAAATACAATAGAAAACATGAATGAGAGATTGATTGAATTAGAAAATCTGATGAATGATAATCTTGTTGATGTTGAAATGAAAGCTGATTGTAATGCAAGAGACATAGTTAAACTTAACAAAAAACTAACTGATTACATACCAAAAACCGAAAGATTTATATAAGAGTTTGATTTAATAAGATTTGATAAAATGGTGAAAAAGAAAGCAAAAAGGTTATCTATTAATGTTACAAAAAGTATAGAAGAAACCCTAAAACTTTATTGTGATGATAGTAAAGGCAGTTTACCTCTTTTATTTAAGATGATTGGTATGCTAACAGGGATTAGTGAAAAACAATTAGAAGATAAAAAAGTATTAAGTATCTCAGATCAAAAAGAAGAATTCCTTGATACCGTGATGTCAGTGTGTTTCTTTGCAGGAATATTTATTGCAAAAAAACATCCAGAACTAATTAAGAAGTTTAAATATGAAGAATTTGAAGAAGAAGACAAAAAACAAAAAGTAGTATCACCAAATTATCTGGGATAATAAAAAGAGTAAAAATTTATTTAAAAACAAAACTAAAACAAGGCGAGGTAAAAAAATGGAGAATGAAGAAAACCCAGTTTACACAATTACTGGTAAAATAGACGAAGTATCCGAAAAACCTAAATCAACAGGCGGAATATTTAAAAAAATAAAAATACAAGGAATGACTTTTAATGTGTTCGATGAGAAATGGTTTGATTTCTTACATATTGGTGAAATAATAAAAGCAAGTTATAACAAGACAACCAAAGGCGAATACACTTATAAAAACATATTCTTCATAATTAAAGCAACAGAACAAGAAATGGTTACAGCAGCAAATGCAAGACCTGTACCAACAGTGACGCAAGGTAACACCACAATTAATAATAAAGAAGTTGATTGGGATGGAAAAGAAAAAAGGATCATAAAAGAGAATGTTTTAAACAGGGCAGTAGATATGTTTATAGCTGATAAGATAGAAAAAGAAGAAATACTAAGAACAGCTGATAACTTTCTTGACTGGGTTTACGACAAATTTCCTAAGAAAGAAGAGATAAAATCCATTGATGAAATAGAAGAAATAGAAGTATTAAAAGAAGTTACTAAATAAGTAGTTTCTTCTTCTATTTTTTAAAAGGAGAATTTATATGTCAGATTACAACTATGTTTATGATAAGAGGTATTCAAAGACAAAAGCTAAGGCTGATAGGAAGAGGGTTGAACTCAAAATACCAAAGTGCAAGTTTTTATCAAATAGGTTTGTAATAAAAAATGTGGAGGTAATCAAATGAATTGGGCAGGAATTGTGATATTAGTGTTATATGGTGTAAGTTTATTAATTAGTGCAAAGGTACATGGAGAACTTAAAAAAGGAAAGAATAGTTTTTGGGTATCAACAATAGCTGCGGTTATTATGCTAACATTAATGTATTTTGCAGGAACTTTCAATTGAGGTAATAAAATGGTTTTAATGAGAAAGATTGAATTATATGTAATTAATTTAGGAGATGATTTTAGCGAAGATGATATGATTGAACAAATAAAGAATTCATTAAATACTGTTTCAATAAATTGTATGACTAAGTTTGGTGATGTTAAAGAAAAAGATATTGGTGAATGGCATGATAATCATAAATTTAATATTAAATATACTTCAATAGAAGAATATAGGGGAGAATTTAAATGAATGTAATAAGACCTGGTGAAAAACCAGTAGAAAAACCAATAAATGTAGAAGAAATAAAAAAAAGTGTAATGATTAAAGACAATAATTGGTATGCACAAAAAGCATTAGAAAGAAATGATTTATTAGATAACATGGTTTCTGAATGGAACGAGATAACAGTACCATATAGTAAACTCTTATTCGTCTTTTGTAACAAGTTATCAATTTTAAGAAAACAATTTGAACACGACTCTTTCTCAAAGATAATAAGAGAATTCTCAAATCACCCAGATATAAGAAACCCGCCATCACCCGGGAGAATATGGAACTTTCTTAAATTATTAGAAAACAAGCCAGAAATAATGCAGGCAATAGAATACCCAGATAAGAAAGATAATCAAGAAAAGTATTATTACAAAAAAGATGGAACACTATTCACAGAGTTTTATATAGAATTATTTGGTAGTCGTCACGCATTACCCAATGATGTGGTTAGACTCCTGGAAAAGAGAGGTATTAAAGAAAGATGGTCTTATAGGAAATTACTTGAAAAAATACATGAAGCAACAGAGGACACAACACTAATGACACAGAACGATAAACTTAAGAAGTCACACTTGATTAGAAAAATAATAGCAAAACTAAAAGGGTTAACAGTTACACAACTTGAAGATTTATTAAACAAAATGGAAAATGCTACTTAAATGCAAGAATTGCGGTTACACATTATTTAAAAATGAAGACTACAACCCAAGAAGATGCCCAATATGTTTCGGCGTATTGGAAGAAATGTTATAAGATAACAGAGAAACATAAACAGATAATGGAAGCCATAATGAATAATAAGTTTCCAGTAATAAGATTACAAGATCTTATTAAAGCAGTTAAGTCAAGCAGAATAGTAATATCAAGAGAAATTAAGACATTAACTAAAGCAAACTTAGTTAAATCAGAGAATAGGGTGGGAACCCTAATTGTTTGGCTAACAAGAAAAGGCATTAAGAGTTTTAAAAAATGGGAAAAAGAGGAAGGCCAAGCCTTAAAAAAACAAATTACTCAAACCTAAATTATAAAAAGATACAACCTTACGAGATGGTTAAGTTATTAATAGACTTGTTAAGTAAGGCTTCAAGAGGATTAAGTGTTACAGAGATAAGTAAGAAATTTCTTACTTCACTACCAGAAATAAGAAACATGTTAAATGACTTAAGAAACAAAGGCATTGTTTATAAATATGTGGATATTTATTTCCATAAAAAATATATAAAAAAATATGAGGTTATACAAAATGAAGATTAAACAAAAAATGAAAGATATAAAAATAACACAAGAAGGTGACAAATACTTTATTGAAAATGTTTCAGTTCAAGAACTTACAAAAGAAGAGTTTAAAACATTTAAGAATAACACAGCTAATGACTTATTATTTTATGAGAACATGGTAAGAAATGCAAGTTTACAATCTAAATTAACCCCAAAAATAGAGGATGAAGAACTCGCAATACTAACAGAGATACAAGTAAAAGCTCTTAAGAACGCTGAAAGAATGATTGCCACAGAGAAAGCAAAAGAGGACTTGTTCAATGCAAAAACAAAGTACGGATTATTTCTTAAATATAAGAAAGCTTTAGATAATATGAAAGATTAAGTAGAAGATGAAGGAGATTAAAGTTGTTATTTGCCCTAAGTGTAGGAGAATGCAGGTAGTTCAACAGAACATACCTAAGAACGCATTTAAGTGCCGTTTATGCGGTAAAAGCACGAAAGAGGTAAAGATACTATACAAAACAGAAAATGCTGCTGACGCACGTTTATTTATGTCTGAAGCAATTTTTAAAACGAGGTAAAAGAATGATGGATGAAAGATTTGAATTTGAGAACATTGTAGTAGATGTTATAACAGAAGTAAAGCAAGAAAACACAGCTATAAAAATTGGAGAAATTGGATTATTATGGATGAAACCAGATACTGGAGACGGAATGCACACAGTTATTAATTTTGAAAGGTTTTATGATTATGAAACTTTAATGGTAGCAAAAAAAGGAATAGAATTATTACAAATGGCTGAACAAAGAAATGAAGATGAAGAAGGAGATAAATCTAAAAAGGTTTAAGGAGGAAAAAAGAATGATGAATGAAGAAGAAAAAAAAATAGATCAAGACTTTTTCAAGTCAATTGAGAAAGAAGAAACAGGTGTGGGTTTAGACGATGAAGACTACAAAGATTTAGACAAACCAATAGAAGATAAAAAAGAAGTAAAAGAAGTAACACAAGAGATTACTGATGATAAAAAAGAAGCACCAGTGGAAGCACCAAAAGAGGAATCAGAAAATGAGAAACCAAAAGAAGATGCAAAAAGTAGCGAAGGAGAACAACCTGCTAAACCGGAAGACAAAAAAGAAACTACTGAAGTCCCTAAAGTTGATGGAGAAGCACAAAGCAAACCTGCCACTACTGGACAAGAACCTACAAAATAAAATACGTAGTAAACTTAAAAAGATTGAAAAAACTGATGCATTTATGGGTAAGTTAGATTCATATTATAACTCAGCTTTAAAGAAGTTAGATAAAGATTTATCTGCCCTAATAAAGGATTTAGAATGCATAGAGATTTCTTAATTCAAAAAGTGTTGCGACCAGAAGTTAGAGAAGATACTTGGAGAGCATCTATTAAGAATGCTTTCCGGTATTCTCTTCACGAATCAGATGATCATATTCTTTTAAAATTTAAAAGGTTTCATTACTGGAGAAGACAAGGAGCTGATGTCTACACCGAACTTATTCTTAATAAACAAAACCAAGGTCTAAGACCAGACTTAGTTATTGTTTTAGATAAAAGCATATTCATAGAAGAGATTGTTTGTTCTGAAAAAGAAGAATCAATTGTTAAAAAAAGAAAAACTTACCCATTCAAGATAAGCGTGTTTAACACGAAAGGGGTTAGTCTAAAAACTCTTTCATTTCTAAAGCCCTAGCAGCTTCTTTATTAATTGTGATAATACCACTAGACTCTAATTCTTTAAGAGAATTAATAACAACCTTTGTATACTCTATCTTATTAATCTTACTAGGATCAAGTTTTTCAATAAAGGATCTACTCATTTCATTACTTATCTTAATCTGTTCCCTTATCTCTCTAGCCATTGAAATTACTAATTTAATATCCTTTGATTCTCCAGATTCTTTAAGTTCACCAATTAGTTTCCAAAGTATCTCATTTATACTCTTAAGTTGATTTGTAGAGTTAAGAACTTCTTTCTTAATAGCTTTATTTAACTCTGGATTAGTCGCGACTAACTCCGCTCTCCTTGTTGCATACACATCATAAGCTCTCTCTACTGCTTGTGGTGATGGAAAGAAATCAAACTTATCTCTTATGCCTTCCGCAATTACTGTCCAAGACATATTAAGAGACGCCTCTGAACCTATATATTTTAGAACTTCTGGAGATCTCAACCCGGTTCTTGTTCTCTTATTCACTCCCTCTTTTGTATTTACCACTCATATTACCTCTTAATCTATTGATTTTTTTATATTAAAAACTATGTCTTCACTTTTATCAATATTACTAGAGGTGAATGTTATCTTAAGTTCTGACAAATAATCACTATCATCAATATTGCTTTCAGTTCCTGATATAGTTATTGTTAAAACACCTGTTGCAGCACTTGTTTTATCAAAGTCACCGTCTGCTTTTGATATAATCGCTGTTCCACCTTTCTTCTTTGCAACTATAAAGCTGCAAGTTGTACTGCTACAATCCACTGCTGCACTAGCACTATCTGTTACAGTGAATGTTATCGTTTTTGCTTCTCCTTGTTTCATTATTAAACTAGTCATATTTTATACCTCTACACAATTATTATTATCGCACCTATACTGTGTTCCCCAAACACCTATTAAGTTAGTATTATTTATTGGTTCTTCTTGAATAATCGTGTCATCAACTATTTCTACCCAACCACTCTTACAATAATCCCAATTACTTTTTTCAATATTAAGATAACACCTAGTGCCTCTACCACTTGATAAATCACCCGGGCACTCCATTATGCTACTCTCTGCTTCACAATAATAATTTGTTGTCTCAAAAAATGTGGGTGTTACCATACTCGCAAGTATTAATCCGATTGTGATTAAACTATTTATTCCTACCGTTTTTTTATCTACCATTTTTTACTACTCCTAAGTCTTGTTTACACCACGAATAAGTATTATCTTTTAAGCATAATTCGTTTCTTATTAAATCATTTTCTTCTTGTAATGCTTTTACACTCTCCGTTAATAATGTTATCATTGCTCCTAAGTCTCGTCCTTCTTGTTCTACCAAAGTTACTTCTTCCACTATTCTTGTT
>Ga0075124_10001587_pt1 | contig 10608 bp, 7 predicted proteins | sample AntAceMetag02UKS_FD_69809 | JGI IMG/M metagenome (GOLD analysis project Ga0075124, IMG submission 69809) | Saline lake microbial communities from Ace Lake, Antarctica - Antarctic Ace Lake Metagenome 02UKS | ecosystem: Environmental > Aquatic > Non-marine Saline and Alkaline > Saline | place... | reverse complement strand
TTCCATTTGTAGCTATAAGAAAATTTCCCATACTGTCTTCACAAATATCAAAAATTTCTCCCAGATCAGGAGCCTCAGAATTGAAATCAAGCTGGGGATATCGTAAAAATTCACCTGTAACTTGATTCAGTTTGTTCAGTCCATTATCTGTACCTATCCACAGAGTCCCTTGCTTATCCTCAAATAGTGTTCTGACCACATTACTGCTTATACTTTTTTTATCATCAGCATTGAAACGATATCCGATACTTTTTCCGGTAAAAGGATTAAATCGATTAAGTCCGCCGTGAAAGGTTCCCACCCATATTATTCCATTTCTATCTTCAAGCAGAGTTAGAATGTTATCATGAGTCAAACTGCCCGGTATATATTGGTTTTCTTTGAAAACATCAAAGCTGTAACCATCAAACCGGTTTAAACCATCTTCAGTTCCAACCCAGATAAAACCGTTTTTGTCCTGAATAATTGTTTCTACAATACTCTGTGAAAGCCCCTGTGCTAGTGAGATCCTTTCAAAATGTATTTTTGCATTTAATCCAGAATAGAAACAGAAATAAAAAATCAGGAAATAAAAAAAGACACAATAGGAAAATCCTTTTTTCATCTTAATGAAATATTAGGGGAATTATTGTTGATTGTCAATAGATTTATGAAAAATAAACGAAGACTTGATTCCTTCTATCTTGCTTTGGCTTTATCCACAAGAGGTCTTTTTCCTCTTTTATGCTCTGAAAAATATTTAAGAATGATCTCAGCTTCTTCAAAAGGAACTGTTAAAAACGAGAAATTATCAAAAATTTTTATATCTTTAATATTTATACTCTTTAGCTTTGTTTTCGATAAAATAAAATCAACCATTTTTTTTGTGTCCATTTTTGCGGACTTACCCAATGCCACAAAAAGACGGGTTTTCCCGTGTTTGTCTAATGAGGCTTCTTTTATTTTACTATAACTGCTCTCATCAAACTCACCGTTAAATGAATATTTCAGAAGAGATGCTATGGTTTCGATAGGGCTGTGTTCTTCAATCAGGGTTTCAGCAATCTTCATATATTCTTTACTGATCTTTGACTCTACGATATCGGAGAGATCCAATTTCAATCTGTCTATTTTTGCATTAATTATGTCTGGTATCTCCGGAAGTTTCTCTTTTCTAATACTTGATTTTGAAATCTTTTTTATATAACTAAGTCTTCTGTATTCTGCTGGAGTAACAAAAGTTATGGCTGTCCCCTCTTTTCCGGCTCTACCTGTTCTTCCGATTCTGTGAACATAAAAATTAGGGTCTTCTGGAAATGAATAATTAATAACATGGGTCAAATCATTAATATCGAGACCTCTTGCCGCAACATCGGTAGCAATCAGAACACTAATTCTTCTATTTTTAAACTTACTTAGAATCCTCTCTCTTTGATGTTGAGATATATCTCCATGAAGGGCTTCAGCCTCATAGCCTCTGTCTATCATTTTGTTAGCTACCTCTTCTACTTTAACCTTAGTTCGACAAAATACCAACCCGTAAAAATCTTCTTCAACATCTATTATTCTACATAAAGCTTCGAATTTATCCGCACCATTTACTTCAAAATATATCTGATCCGTTAATTCGGTTGCAAGTTGTTCTTTAGAAACCCTAACAAATTCATAATCTTTCATATAGTTTTTTGCAAGTTTGAGAATTCTATCCGGCATAGTTGCTGAAAAAAGCCATATTTTTTTATCCTCATTCGTATATTTTATAATCTCTTGAATATCTTCAAAAAACCCCATATTTAACATTTCATCAGCTTCATCAAGAATAAAGTATGATAATCTATCTATTCTCAAAGTCCCTCTATTCAGATGATCCATTATCCTACCCGGTGTTCCCACTACTATTTGAACCCCTTTCTTTAGCTTTCTCAGCTGAAGTTCAATAGATTGACCTCCGTATATAGGAGCAATATTTATTCTTTTTTTACCCTTCAAAGAATTTATCTCTTCAGCGACCTGTATAGCTAACTCCCTTGTCGGTGTTAAAATTATAGCTTGCACATCTTTCTTTTCACACGATAATTTTTCAATCAACGGAAGCCCGAATGCTGCGGTTTTACCCGTTCCTGTTTGTGCTTGCCCTATTACATCCTTTTCTTCGTTTAAAAGTAAAGGAATTATTTTCTCCTGAATCGGAGTAGGTTCTTCATAACCTTTTTTTTTTAACGAATCTATCGTATTTGACGATAAACCGAGTTTTTTAAAATTTTCCATTTTCTCCCTTTAGATTATTTTTGTATTTATAGGATTGTCAAATGCTATTAAATGATAATTAGAATATTAACACGTAATCAAAATAAAGTCAATTTTATGTTGGAGTTCATAACATTTGGATTAAACCACCTGGACTTTTGGAGTTATAATCTTTTCGTCTAATCTAACTTACTATTAGCACCATGAATCCTAATTTTAACCCCTATCATGCACAAGGGTACTTTTTTTTAAAAGATTTTATTATTTTTCCAGAAGACTTGTCAAGTTGAGAATTGAAATATCCTCTGTTTAATCTTTTATTTTTTTTTCAACAGGAATAAATATATTTGTTTTTAATTCCTCTGGTTTCACCTGTGATGGATCATTTAAATAGCTTTCAAAAAATGGACCGTAGCTGTATTGCCAGTCCTAGTTGATGCGGTTGTTAGGAGTTTTTTTAATTGTTAACTCTTTTTTAATTTTTCTATTTCTTCTTCGACTTCTTCTGCGCCCTCAGCATAAAATTTTTCTTCATCTTGAGCAAGTTCTTTTAAAAGCCTAATAAACTCACCCGCATGAACTCTTTCTTCATCTGCAATGTCTTTTAATACTTCAATTGCTAATTTGTTGTCAGTTGACTCTGCTAATTGCATATAAAGTTGGACGGCTTCATATTCAGCTGCTATCATAAACCGTATTGCACGAATTAATTCTTCATTAGTAAGTTTTCGATTTTTTGCGAGTCCCGAAAATGGGTTCCCAAAATCTGGCATATTAAACACCTCCTTGTTATAATGATAAATTATTTGAACACAAAGAATTTTTAATGTCAATCAATTTTTTGGTTTGTTCAATGACAAGACACATTCTTAACATCAAGGGTAACCAGCTGAGACAATATCCTTTAAAAAACCTCAATAGTTCTGGCAATCTGGTTGACCCGTTTGTTAGGCTGTTTTCTCGGCATAAGTTGGTGGTTAATTATTAGCTTAGCCATTATTATCATTGTACGGATTAAAATCAGGATAAAGTTTCTCAGCGCATTCCGGACAGATAGAATGACTAAATTCAGCTTTTGAACGATCCCTAATAAAATCTTCAATTTGTTAAAATTATTATTAAAAAATTGTTATCTGTCCCTATTTACTTAGGTTTTTATTTTCCCTTGTAAACCTTATATGCCTCATCTACAGATTTTCCATGAACAGTGATCGCACTAACTGCATTTGTCATTCTAACAGCCTCTTCAAACGATTTTTGATGAATATTCCTTCCTGTGGCATTTCCTGATGCACCTGAAATAAAAATCTGATCATGAAGTCTCTGCAAAAATGCCTCAGCATTAGTACTTGAACCACCAGCACAAACAACCTTAGTTCTTCCAGCAGCCTTTATTGCTCGTTTAAAAACCTCTTCTTGTTTTTCCCCTTCCCTTTTTGGATAATTTACCTTCACAAAATCTGCTCCTAAGGTTGCAGCAACTCCAGTTGCCCCTGCAATTAAATCAGGATCCTTTTCATCTTTTACTGCCATACCTCTTGGGTAAATCCACAAAACAGAAATTAATCCGTTTTGATGAGCTTTATAAACAGCTTGTGCAGCCTGTCTTAACATCTGGTTTTCAAATTCGCTTCCAAGATATATGGTATAACCAATACCAAGAATATCTAAACCAGAATTTTTTTTAAATTCAACAACTTGCGACACATCAATTAGCTGTAAAGAGAGAGGGTCTTTTTGATGGGCTTTTACAAGGTTTGTTTTTGAATTTAATTTAACAAGATATGGAACCTCTGGATAATCAGCCCCATACAATGAAATTAATCCAATTTGAGTTGCAAATACTCCAATCTCTGCTGTACTTGCAATTTTAAATAAATGTTCTGGATCATTATCATCCTCTGAAATCTCTTCACCAAAAAAATCTTTGTTTAAATGCTCGATCTTTTGGTCACCTGCAAAGAGCATTAATCTTCCAGACCCTAAGGTTATCTCATCATAATTATCTACATACTCATTAATAATCCCATTTGGAACATCGGATGGGATGTTAAATTGTTCTTCCATGTTATTACCTCCTGAACTTAATATTACTTTATTTAAAACCATTTTTCAAGACAGAAAATTGAGTTTCACTTGATTTTATATCAAATTATTCAGATAATTATAGATTAAGGAGTTAATAATGAACAGAGAAGAATTATTTGAAAAGATAAGTATTGAAAATCAGAAAAAAATGATCATGATAATATTAGATGGTTTAGGAGGATTACCTATAAATGGGAAAACCGAACTTGAAACAGCAAAGACCCCGAACCTTGATGATTTAGCATTTGATAGTGAATTGGGCCTTACGCATCCAATCTCAATCGGAGTAACACCAGGAAGCGGTCCTGCACACCTTTCTCTTTTTGGATATGATCCCCTAAAATATACAATAGGAAGGGGAATTCTTGAGGCATTGGGAATAGGTGTTAAAGTTGGAATAAAAGATCTTGCTATAAGGGGAAATTTTGCAACACAAAAAAATGGTATTATAATAGATCGAAGAGCTGGTAGAATTCCGACTAAAAGAAACAAAGAAATAATATCGTACTTAAAACAAAGAATTAAAAAGATCGATGATATAAAAATAACTCTTTTCTCGGGTGAGGAACATAGATTTGTCCTGATATTATCAGGGAAAGATTTAAGTGAAAACGTAACAGATGCAGATCCTGAAGAAATAGGGAAACCCATTTTATATTCAAAAGCACAAACAAAAAAAAGTGAAAAGACTGCTAAAATATTAAATAAATTTATTGATAAATTAACAGAAGAATTAAAAGATTTTTACCCTGTAAATACATGCTTGTTGCGAGGAATTGCAAAATATCCTAAAATCCCGCCAATGAGTAAATTATTCAAATTAAAACCTGCTGCCATTGCAGTTTACCCAATGTATAAAGGATTGGCTCAACTTGTTGGAATGGACATTTTAAATACAAACAGGTCTATTGGGGATGAAATTGAAACTCTAGAAAAAAACTATAATAATTACAATTTCTTTTTTATTCATATAAAAAAGACAGATTCCTATGGAGAAGATGGAAATTTCGAAAAAAAAGTTAATGTAATAGAAGAATTTGATTCTCTTCTTCCCAGAATCCTCAAGTTAAATCCAGATACATTGGTTATTACTGGAGACCATTCAACACCTTCTATTATAAAATCCCACTCATGGCATCCAAACCCATTTTTAATAAAGGCAAAATATCAAAGAAAAAATCCAGAAGCAACAACAAAATTTTCTGAAACCGCTTGTGCTAAAGGTGTGTTAGGAATATTTAATTCAATTGATATCCTCCCACTAATGATGGCAAATTCAATAAAATTTAAAAAATATGGCGCTTGAAAAAATAAAATTTAAAAAAATTATTGTTGGTGAGCTTCAAGCCAACTCATACATATTGTTTACAGATAATTCAGAAAAATGTCTTATTATTGATCCTGGCGATGAAGCACACAAGCTTACTAAATTTATTAAAAATACAGGACTTAACCCAGCAGGTATAATCCTAACTCACGGCCACTTTGATCACTGTGCAGCTACAAAAGAGCTTAAATCATTATATGAAATCCCTATTATGATTCACAAAGATGACAGAGATCTTCTAAAATCTCCTCTATATGTTGAACTCGCCAATCTCCTAAATATTTCCATACCTCCTGAAGCAGATTTATTATTAAAAGATGATGAAACCATAATAGAGGGAGGGATCGAACTTAAAGTCATACATACTCCAGGTCATACGCAGGGGTCAATATGCCTTAAAAGTTCTGGAAATCTCCTCTTTACAGGTGATACCTTATTCAAGGGTTCCATAGGTAGAAGCGATTTGCAGGAAAGTGATTCTAATAAACTAAAAAAATCTTTAAATATTTTAAAGCAATTTCCACCAGATACAATTATTCTCCCTGGGCATGGAGAATCATCAACAATAAAACAAGAAATAGAATTGAATCCATTCTTAAAGTTTTAGAGTTGATTAGGAAACTTATGTAAAGTAAAAAAATGTTTGATTTAAACAAATTTGAAAACAATTTAAAAAAATATCTTGTGTTCCTCCAAATGGAAAAGGGATTAGCAGACAACACATTAATCTCATATAAACAGGAATTAGAAAAACTAAAAAAATACTTAAAAAAAAAGGATATCAATCATGTAGAACTTTCTGAACTTCAGGCAATTGATTTTATCAAATCTGAAGCAACAAAGGGAAACTCATTATCAACCCAATCCCATCTTCTTTCAGCATCAAAAAGCTTTTACAAATATCTTATTTCTGAAGATAAAATTATATATAATCCAATATCAAACATATCCTTTCCAAAAAAATGGAAACTTTTACCAAAATATTTAACAATCATGCAAGTAACAGAACTGCTAAACTTGCCGGACATGAAAAAAACTTTCGGAAAAAGAGATAAAGCTATTTTAGAATTATTATATGCAACAGGATTAAGAATCTCAGAGCTATCACATTTAAAAGTTGAAAACCTATACCTAAATGAAAGTTTTATAAGAGTTTTAGGGAAAGGTAATAAAGAAAGAGTGATCCCCTTTGGAGAAAAAGCAAAAAAATACCTTATATATTATCTAAAAAACAGCAGATCTCTCCTCTTAAAAAACAAGAATAGCGAATTTATCTTCTTAAATCGAAATGGTGAAAGGATAAGCAGACAGGGTCTCTGGAAAATCATAAAGCAATATGGTAAAAAAATCGGGGCAAGCTCAATAATTACCCCACATATACTAAGACACTCCTTTGCAACGCATTTATTAGAAAAGGGAGCTGACCTTAGATCCATACAGATGATGCTCGGTCACTCAAGTATTTCTACTACAGAGATTTACACTTTTGTAGCACGCGATAAAATAAAAAAAATCTATGATAAATATCATCCAAGAAGTGATAAAAAATGATTTTTAATAAAAAAATTCGATTAATTGCTGTAAAAAACAATATTCCTTAAAAAAACATTATCTATAATTATCAGGTCTATCTAAAAAGCTTACAAGTCTCTTTGCCTTTTTTTTCAATTTCCTTAAAGCCTTAGCCTCAATCTGCCTGATCCTTTCTCTTGTTACATGAAACTCCTGGCCAACTTCCTCTAGAGTATGCTCATTTCCATTGCTTAAACCAAATCTCATTTCAACAACTCTTGCCTCTCTTTCAGTTAATGATGATATAACTAAACCCAGTTGCTCTCTTAGATTTATTCGAGAAACTATTTCAGGTGGGGAAACTGTTTTAATATCCTCCAAAAAATCTCGCAAATGAGAATCATCATCTCCAACTGGAGTTTCAAGAGAAATAGGTTGTTGAGCAATTTTAAGTATCTTTCTTATTTTTTCTGAAGAAAACCCGCTTTCTTGAGCTATCTCCTCTTCTTTTGGTTCTCTACCTAATTGCTGAACCAATCTTCTTTGAGTTCTATTTATTTTATGAATTGTTTCAATCATATGAACAGGTATCCTTATTGTTCTAGCCTGATCTGCAATTGCTCTTGTTATTGCCTGTCTTATCCACCAGGTAGCATATGTTGAAAATTTATACCCCCTTTGATATTCAAATTTCTCCACTGCCTTCATCAACCCTATGTTCCCTTCTTGAATAAGATCTGAAAACTGAAGCCCTCTATTTATATATTTTTTTGCAATTGAAACAACCAACCTTAAATTTGATTCAACCAAATCATTTTTTGATAATTCAATTAGTTTTTGACCTTCTTCAATATCAGCACACGTCTTGAAAAGATCTTCAGCTGTTATATCATATTTTTTATTTAAATTTCTTAATCTTGTTTTATAATTTTCTCTATCTTCCAACAAATTCTCATAATCCTGTTTAGTTCCTTTATATTTAGAGATTTCGGAATCAATTACTTTAATCCTATTTAAAATATGAATATAATTGTCCTTCAACCGAATTATCTTTTTTATAAAAGATTTCTTATGTTCATAGAGAATAAACATATTCTGTATTAATTGACTGATTTCAACCATTTTTTTCGCAATAGTAAAATGAGAGGACTTATTTTTCTTTAAAATCTTCAATTCTCTTTTAAATCTATTTAGCTCTTCGAACCGCTTTAAAAATTTATCTCTTATTGCCTGCTTTTTTGATTCATCATAAATATTTTCAATAACCTCAATTACGGTTTCTATACTTCTTATTCCTTCCAAAACTTCCTTACCAAGTTCTATTACTGAATTTAAAACTATATTCGTTTTTGCTAAAGCTCTAATTACCTTTTTTTCTCCCATCTCAATTTTTTTTGCAATTGTAATTTCTTCATTTCTTGAAAGCAGATTTACACTACCCATTTCTCTCAGGTATTGCCTTACTGGGTCTCCGACAATTTCAACCTTTTCCATGCCATATTTTACAACTTTTGCCTTAAGCGGTTTTATGATTTTTATATCATTCTCTTTTGAGTAACGCTTCACAAATTTAAAATTCTTCTTAAAGTCAATTTTATTTTCAAACAAATTGTAGATGAATAGAGTTTCTACCATACCAAAATGTTTTCTGGACCTCTTAACGACAGCTTCTAATTCTTTCTTATAATTGGTCAAAAAATCATTATACATTTTCATTTTTTCTGAGTTAAGAGCACTTCTTTTATACTTAATTTTAATATTGTTAGATCTCAGATGGCTCAAAATTTCTTTTCTTTGTCCATCTAAATTATTCTCTTTTAAAAATTTTAAAAAATCTTCTCTTTTTATCTTGTCATTTGAGGATTTAGACAATTCAATCAATTCATCCATTAAGCTTTGAGAAATCTCAAATTTATTCTTTTTAATTTCCTTCAAATACTCCTCCTATATCAGTTTGTGTTTGCTTTTTATATATTGCATTTTTTTTTTTACTAAATCTTTTATTATTTTTGAATTATCCTCTTCTTCTCTTTCAGCAATTCTAATTTTATTTTTTATTTCAGATATTTTTTTATCTTTCAATTTATCTTGAAACTTTAAAAAACTATATTTTATCTTTTCTTCAAATTCTGCTCTATTATTTTTACTATTATCTTTCTCACGAAATATTTTATTGAACACTTTTCTTTCTGAATCTATCATCTCTTCAGAAAGTTTCTTATAATCATCAATTTCATTCGTTTTTAGATTGAAATTTTGAAATATTAATTTTATAATATGCCCAGACACAAGAACTGACATTATTTCTTCATTTAACAAATCCTTTATTTCAGGAATGAGTTCAGGCATTTTCACAATCATTTCAAGAAAATTCCTCTCTGCTACAGTCAATTTAAGCTCTTTAGCTGAAGTAATATTTTTAAGAAAACCCTTTTTTTTTATTCTAAACTCTTCTACATCTACTTCAAAATAATCAGCAGCCCTTCTCATATATTGAACCTGAATGACTGGATCTTTCATTTTATGAATAAAACCTTTTATATATTCTATTGCATCTCTAATTTTTTCAGGATTTTTTCTCCAATTAAAATCCTGATCTGCTTTATTCAATAAAAAAGAAAATGCATCCGAAGATTCATCTACTAATCTATTAAATTCCTTAATTCCTCGTTTTTTTATAAACTCATCAGGATCTTTTAAGCCCTTATAACTAAGAATACGAGGATAAACATCTTGCTCTAACATTTCTCCTATCCCCCGAATAACAGCTGAAATCCCGGCTTTATCATTATCATAAAACATATAAATATTGTCAGAAAATCTCTTTAATATATAAGTCTGAGAATTTGTTAATGCAGTTCCAAGTGAAGCAACAACATTTTTTACTCCATTTTGAAAAAGTGAAATCATATCAAAATAACCCTCGACCAATATTGATTTCCCAGTCTCTCTTATAAATTCCTTTGAAAAATTGAAACCATATAAATGTTTACTTTTCTTATATAAAGGCGTATCAGGCGAATTTAAATACTTACTTTTATCCTCAAATAAAGTTCTACCACCAAAAGCAATTATCTCACCAGATTCTGAAAAAATAGGGATTATAACCCTGCCTCTAAATCTGTCATAAAAATGATTTTTTTCATTTTTTACAAGAAGGCCCAGCTCAACTGCTTTTTCTATATCACAAGATTTCTCTTTTAAATATATATACAAGCTATCCCATTTATTCCTTGCATAACCCAGGGAAAACAATTTGATTGAATCTGAGCTTATATCCCTTTTTTTTAAATACTCAAAAGCTTCTTTTCCTTCATCGGAGTTAAATAAATTATCTCTAAAGTATTTAAGCACAATCTTATTTATATTCAGGTACTCATCTTTTTTTATTTTTACCTTATTAAATGTCCTATCTACAGGAACATTAAATTTTTCAATTAAAAAATTAATGGATT
>Ga0075124_10001584_pt1 | contig 10612 bp, 9 predicted proteins | sample AntAceMetag02UKS_FD_69809 | JGI IMG/M metagenome (GOLD analysis project Ga0075124, IMG submission 69809) | Saline lake microbial communities from Ace Lake, Antarctica - Antarctic Ace Lake Metagenome 02UKS | ecosystem: Environmental > Aquatic > Non-marine Saline and Alkaline > Saline | place... | reverse complement strand
CTTTCGGGTACGGGGCATACCTGTACGTCAACCCGCGCTTTTGCCTCCGGCTTCCTTCAGGCGCACATTACTGCAACACCCTTGCCTTCGACTACCCTTCGGCTCCGTCAGCCTGGGTCTGGACTTTACCCGATGTTTGTGTCATTCTATCGGACATCACCATTTAGCAGCCGGGCAAAGCCCGGCACACAACCAAGCCATACAGGCGACGCCAATTGGCGCGCCTGATGGCTGATGAACCGCGCAGTGAGATGAAAAGTTAGGCGCAATTAGACCGGTCAAATTGATAAATATGCATGAGGATAATTAAAATAATAGATCTTTATAGCAATAAAATGAGGATAATTCAACAAGTAGTTATCCTTCAATTTATTAAAAGACCAAATAGAACAGACTTCTCCATAGTCCTTTTGAGATCAGGATCAGTAAGGGATTACTTATAGCGAAGGCTGAGGAAAAAGCTTGCTACTCTCTCTTTGGTTTATATGGCTGTTGAAAATTCAAATTCAATACTCCTGTACGAATGAGCTCTTTGACATAAAGAACACTTGGCAGTTTTTCAATAGCCTCTCTAATTTTATCCATTGAAGGATGGATATAGGTTTCGGTACTTCGAGGCGATGAATGCCCCAAAAGGCTTTGAATAACCAAGATATCCACATCGTTATCGTTAAGATGAGAAGCAAAGCTGTGCCGTAGTGTATGGCACGTTACATTAAACTGAACATTCAGGGGGGCATATCGTACTATCTTTTTAAGGTTGTCCTCCATGGTTCTGATTGCCAGGCGATTTCCTTTTTTTGAAAGAAAGAGCGCATCACTTTCCCAACTTCGGTAGAAACTTGGCCTTACTGCCAGATATTGAGTCAATATTTCTTCTAATTCCTTGTTCATGTGTAAGGTACGGGGTTTGTTGCCTTTTCCGATGACACTGATCGTATGATTTTTAAAATCGAGACTATTGAGATTAAGGGCATGGACTTCACCGACCCTAAAGCCGGTTTGATACATAAGGGCATAGACGGCATAATCTCTAATGCCGAGGACAGTCCCGGTATCAATTGTCTCGAATAGTATTTTAATCTTTTCCGGCACTAAGGCATGGGGTCTTTGTCGGTATCCTTGGCGTATTTTCAGGACATCATAAAACGGCAGATTTTCAGCCGAAGGAACATTTTTGAGTTTCAGGAAATTGGCATAGCTTCTCAATGTAAAGAGTTTTCGGTTAATGGAAGCGCCACAATTTGTACGCTCCTGTTTTAGGTAATATTGAAACCCCATAGCAGAAGGGCCATCGATGGTTTTTACGTTCTTTTTCCGGACGAAATCTTGAAAAAGAGACAAGTCAACTTGATTGCTTTTGAGGGTTTGATCGCTGATTTCGTAGATGTCTTTTCGGTAATTGAAGAAATCATCGATGTGATACATGAAATCCCTGGCTGCTACTGCCATGACACCCTCCCGGAAGTTGAGACGTGATTTAACGCCTGTTGTTGGAGTTTATCTGATACGTGGATATAGATAGCGGTTTCGGCGATCGAACTATGTCCCATCATGGCCTGGATGGCGGAGAGCGGAACGTTTTGGTGATACATTTCAGTGGCGAATGAGTGTCTGAGCACATGAGGGGTCACTCGAGCCTCAATCCCAGCTTTCCGGGCATGTTCTTTGACAATAGTTTGAACCCGATTGTTTGATATGGCTTTATCTTCGGCAACAGGGAAAAGGGGTGCCAATTTTTTCTTTGGTGACTGTGGGTGGGCCAGATAGCAAGATAGATGATGGAACAATCTATCGACAACAAACAGTGCTCGCTGCTTTTTTGTTTTTTCCATGGATGCGAAGGAGACCGATATTTTTTCCGTGATCGGTTTCAAAATCGCAGACTCTCAGCCCGGTCAATTCGCTGATCCTGAGACCCAGTGCCCAAAGCAGAGACACCATCATATAATTTCTTTTTCCGAGCCATGTGGTTTGATCAAAGGAGCCAAGCAATTTGAAAGCGTCCTCGGTTGATATGGGTTTTATTCTCCCGCGAATTCTTGGTATCGGAGGGAGTAACTGGGCAGGATTCGTGGTAATAACATTCATCTTGACCAAAAAGGTGAAGAAGCTTTTCAGAGCATATTGGTGGTGTCCGAGCCTGCTGTAACTGATGCCGGTCTGTTTCAGGAATGTCAGCCATAGAACCAGATGGATTCCTTCGGACTTTATGGGATCGACATCCAAATGCTCTTTGGCAAACTCACAAAACGCCTGGATGCATGATGTATAGACCTGAACCGTATCCGAGGCGTAAATCCTGATATCTTCAAGTTCCTTACGGTATTGATCAATGAGCGCGATCATGACACCTCCTTTTTCATGTATGGATGTTGTTGCATGTAAACAGCATATTGATCCGGATTGAGATGTGCGTATTTCATGGTGTTAGAACGTCTTGCGTGTCCCAGGACATGCTGAGTCACATCAATTCCGGCCACCTTATTCAGATGAGTTGCTGCGGTGTGACGAAACAAATGTGCATGCAATTTTTTCTCAATGCCGGTTTGATCGGCAACGGTTCTAAAGATATTCTGTAGAGAGCGTTGTGAAATGCGTCGATTTCGTTTGGACAAAAATAATGGCCCAGTTTTTCGTTGACCCATGTTCAAATATTTTTGGATCAGTTCGCTCATGACATAAGGCATCAGCAGCGTACGCCTGCGTCGACCTTTTTCATGTATCCATATGAGCCCGCATGTGAGATCGACATCCTGGACATTCAAGGAAACCAGAGACGATGTGCGAAGTCCGAGCATGCCTAACAGCATGATGATAGTGAGGTTTCGCAATTCAATCAACGGATCTGTTTGATAGCTTAAACTTCTGATAATTTGATTGAATTCACCGATGGTCAGGTACTTTGGGATTGTCTTTTCGATTTTCGGATATGGCAGATCTCTAGCAATATTTTTCGATACCCACTGATTCAAAACCAGAAAATGAAAGAATTGTTTGACTGCCCAGACCCTTGATTTTTTCACATGCACGGAAGGCAACTTGAAGTCTGATACAAAATCGATAAGATGGGTGTAGGCAATCTCCTTGGGTGATTTTAGCCTTTTGGATTTGATGAATACCTTGAATTCGTTGAGGCGGGCGGTCAAAGTTCCTATGGACCGCTCCGAGAAGCAGGCTATTTGGCAATAACTCAGAAATTGTTCGACATATTGATGAAGCATGAAGGCACCTCCGCCTGGAATATGTCCTCATGCCTCATTATCAATTATCTAATTTTACAATGCAAATTTCACTAACTGCGGGGTTTGTGGGTTAGCGCTCCGACATGAAATATTGGTGGAAAAAATGAATACACCTGTGCAATACCATTACGATATATTTCCTCCATCAAATATCGAGTGGACGCGTCTCATTCCTCTGCTTGGTCCCGCAAGTGCCGCTCTCGCCAGGTATGATGGAACACTTACTGCCATTCCCAATGCTACCGTTTTGTTGGGTCCACTGACTACTCAGGAGGCTGTTTTATCCTCAAGAATTGAGGGAACGCAGGCAACAATAGGAGAAGTCCTTGAATATGAAGCTGAGGGCGAATCAAAAGATATATCTCAAGAAAGAAAAGCAGATATAAACGAGGTGCTTAACTATCGAAAAGCGATGTGGCATGCGGTTGATTTGCTGAACGATTTGCCGCTTTGTCAGCGTGTAGTAAGAGAAGCTCATCGCGTTTTGCTTACTGGTGTTAGAGGCCATGGTAAAGCACCTGGTGAGTTTTTGCAGATCCGGTAAAGGCTGACACACTCGTTTTTGTGGGCACTGCAGACCAGCAAGCCCGGTAAAAAACGGTACAGCACAAATCTCTCGTAAATAGTGCCTGAACGAAAAGCCTGTTCAGACACGATTTCGGATTGCGGATTGCGGATTGAATGAAACAACTTTATCTCACTATAACTCGATGATAAATTTTGGAAATTTTGAATTTCGGAGTTTTCGTTCAGGCACTAAATAAAAACAAATATTGACAAAATAGATGATATTTTAGATTGTTACCAGTAGTATTGGTAATTGTTTTTGTTTTTATGGCGGAGTTTCAAGGAGTGGGTGCTTTCTTTTAAAACGAAAGGGGATGAATGATGAAGAAATTGATGCTTGTCTTAGGAGCACTGCTGATTTTTTCGAATGTTGCATTTGCCAGTATACCGGTGTCATCCACCGAATACACCGGGGCACGGACAACGCCTTCGACTTCCGGTATCGATTCCACCGGAGGGTATACGGAAGCAAATGGCGGTGTGAAAATCGAATGGAATATATTTTTTAATGGAACATACTGGAATTATTCCTACATTATCACGGACAAGGACGGATCGACCATTGCCCCCGATTTGAGCCATTGGATTTTGGAGATCAGCCCTGACATACCCTTCAACAAGATCGGAGATTATATTTTTGATGCCAATGCCACCGTGGTGACACCGGGAGGAGACTATTGGGAAAAAGACCCGATTTTCCCCAATACGACCCAGGCGGGGGCCAACAAAGGAAATCCCAACCTGGGAACGGACCTCATTGGTGTCAAGTTTGACACGTCTTCAGACTCCCTTCCGGATGGCAAGACTTACACGTTTAAGAGCATCGAACCACCCATCTGGGGCAATTTCTATTTAAAGTGAGGGGGGAACCCTGTTTCCACGGCGTGGAACACCGGCATCGGAACCGACCCTACTCAATCCACCACGGATTTTACCAACTGGATCCCCACCCCCAACAGCGCGTTTCTCATCACCCTTGATCCCCCCACGGATACCAATATTGTGGGCGATAGCCACACCGTCACGGCAACCATTACCGATGGGAGTGAAAATCCTCAGTCGGGAATCCAGGTCACTTTCACGGTGATTTCAGGACCCAACGCCGGAGACTCCGACACGGACACGACGGATGTATCCGGCCAGGCCACCTTCACCTATACGGGAGACGGCGGCCCGGGTACGGATGTAATCCAGGCCTGTTTTGATTATGAATCGGAGAGTGTCTGTTCCACGACCGTTACAAAAGTGTGGAACGCGAACATCGCGTCAACGATAAGTCTGACGCCGGAATATGAACTGAACCTTGTGGGACAAGACCATACGGTTACTGCGGTCATCAGTCCTGAGGTTGATGGAACGTCGGTCACATTTACGGTGATATCCGGCCCAAACCAGGTAGTGAGCGGTTCATCGCTCACCAATGTATCCGGCCAGGCCACCTATACCTATACCGGAGACGGGGGCGTCGGAACCGATCAAATCCAGGCGTGTTTTACGTCCGGCGTAACTCAAATCTGTTCCAATGTGGTTCAGAAAGAATGGACCCAAGAGATTCTTGTCCTGTCTCCGCTTTTGGCTCAAAACGAGTTGGATACCCAGCACACGGTAACCGCCACTATCACCAACCTTCAAGGCACGCCCATTGAAGGTATTTTAGTAAGTTTTGAAGTCAAAACCGGGCCCAATGCCGGAGACTCCTACACGGACACGACGGATTCAAACGGCAAGGCCACTTTCACCTATACCGGAGACGGGGGCGTGGGAACCGATGCCATACAGGCATGCTTTACCAACGCCGCCGGCGAAGAGGTCTGCAGCGATTACGGGGATACTTATGACAATGACGCCTTCAAGGAATGGGGGGATACCTGTCCGGCCATCAGCGTGCTGCCCAACGTCTTGCCGAATACCGTCATCAACCAGTATTACTCCCAGACGTTCACAGGTTTTGGCGGGGAGGCGCCCTACACCTTCAAGGTAACCGACGGAAGCCCGCCGAATGTTCTCACCCTCGATCCCGCGACAGGCGTGCTGTCCGGAACACCCACGGAGGGTGGTGAGTTTACCTTTGAAATCACAGCCACCGATTCAACCGATGCGGAAAGCGAATGTACGGGTTCCCGTGAATATATCCTGAAAGTATGTCCCAGGATAACGATTTCACCTGAGTCGGAAACACTTCCCAGCGGTACGGTGGGTGTTTTTTACAGCGAGACCATCAGTGCCGACGGTGGAACCGGCCCGTACACCTACGAACTGACGGCAGGTTCCATTCCGCCCGACCTTGGGCTGACCCCGGGCAGCATCATCATTTCCGGGACACCGACCCAGGCCGGAACGTGGCATTTCACCATCACCGCACAGGACGATGGTGGCCTTCGCTGTTCGCTGAGTCAGGATTACACCATCAGGATACTTAATCATAATGCCATCCCAACCCTTTCAGAGTGGGGGATGGTCTTATTGGGAGTCCTCCTATTGGGATCAGCGGTCGTTTTGATGCGTAAAAGAGAAAGAGCCTGACAAAAAGGGGATGCGACAATACGGATGGAAACCGGTCCCACATGTCAAAAGGAATCAAAGATCGGGCTGGTTTTCATTCCATGGAACTGCCTGTTCATACTGCTGGGCAGCTTTCAGAACCAATTCATCTTTATGCCTGGGACCCATGAACCGAATCGGGGTCGGACCAAGTTAACTTCTTGATATCAAGTGGAATATGCCCGCAACACCTCCTGTATTTGGGCCTATATCGCTTTTTTTGGGGGTGAAATGGGCAATATAGGCAAATGACGTAATGGCGAGAGCCCAACGACATTATATACCCGCATAAATATGGCACATCACCCACAGGTACCATAAGAGAGAGTTTCTTCTCAAGTTTTCCAAGGATCGAAGTAGATGGCTTCAATGGTTGCATGAAGCAAAAAAGCGCTACGGATTAGTAATATTGAATTATGCGGTCACTTCGAATCATATTCATCTTCTTGCAGTTGGAAGCAATGAAAGGGATGTATGAAATACTATCTTCCAATTCGCACCTTTCGAGTATGATTTAGGATTGTGTCCCCGGAATTCACGGGATTCATAGCCCCGACTTTCAGCTCTCTATTTTTCTTCTTCCATAAAGGATCCCCAGCCTTTTCATTCGACCTCGCAGGGTGCTTGGATGCACTCCGAGGATATGCGCGGCCCCGTACTTGCCTTCAACTTTTCCGCCGGTGTGGGCCAGGGCCTGACGTATGTGGTTTTTCATGGCCTGATCCAAGTGTAAAATAACACGGTGGCCTTCTGCAGGGCCCTCAGAGGGGTCCGTGGGGGCAGTCACCAATGGCCGATCAAAGCTCAGGGGACCTTCATCACCGTCTCTAATCTGATTTTGGATGAGGGCCCTCTCTATCAGGTTCTCCAGTTCCCTCACGTTTCCCGGCCAGTGGTTCTCCTGCAAACGATCCAGGAACCCATGATCCAGGGCCGGCAGAGGATGGATTTTGAGTTCCCTCGATTTGCACTCAATGAAATGGCTGGCCAGGGCGGGGATGTCTTCGGTCCGCTGACGGAGCGGTGGAATCATGATCGGAAACACGTTGATCCGAAACCACAGGTCTTCACGAAATTGACCCGTTTGGATCATGTCTTCCAGGTTTCGGTGAGTGGCGCTGATAATGCGAACATCCACCGGGATGGATTCAGTCCCTCCCACCCTTTCGATTTCATGATGCTGAAGTACCCGAAGCAATCTCACCTGGGCGGCAAGCGGCAGATCTCCAATCTCATCCAGAAAGATCGTTCCGGTATGGGCCCTTTCGAAACGCCCCCGTTTTCTGGATATGGCGCCGGTAAAGGCCCCCTTTTCGTGGCCGAACAATTCGCTGTCGATCAGGTTTTCGGGGATGGCCCCACAGTTCACCTTGATGAAGGGCTTATCTTTGCGTGGGGAGGAATAGTGGATGGCATTGGCAAAAACCTCTTTTCCTACCCCGGTCTCTCCTACCAGCAGGACCGGGCTGTTAAGGGGCGCCACCTGTCGCACCGCTTTGGTGACCTCCTTAAGGCCGAAATCCGCGCCGATGATGGTATCGCCGGTCATCTCCAAAATCTGTCGATGAAGATACCGGTTGTCGTCGGACACCATATCCCGAAGCCGGAGGATCTCCTGATGTTGAAGGATATTGGAGATGGCCATGGCAAAGGGTTCATGGAGCAGGGAAATCAGGTTTGCATGGGATTCAGTGTAGCGATGTTTACCCTGAGCGAACAGGTTCAGGCTGCCCAGCCGTTTCTTTTCGAGTTCCAGGTCCATGATCAGATGGGATGTATCGGCCGGCCAAAACATGGACAGGATCTGTCGCACGGGAAGTTCCTCCGTATCCGGGTCATTGACAATGGTGATCCCCGGGTCATTGGCCCACTTTTCTTTTATCCAGTGCCAGAATTCCATGTGCATGGGAATAGTGCTATCTGGTTTCTGAAGATGGGGGGGCCAGATAGAGGCGAGTATTTTTCCGACATTCAGCTCGGGATCGTATAAGGCGAAAAATATGCCGGAGACCGGCATATACCCTTTCAGATAATCCATGCACTGCTTCAGTGCGGACTCGATGTTTAAACTGCTGAAAATTTTTAATGTCGCCTGTCGGAAAAACTTGTTTTCATCCAAAATTATCTCCTCATCTCCGTTCCTGATCCCTCCTGGTTTCATTCCCCGGCGGCTTAAAGCGTTCATGTTGTTCCTGACGGCCTTTCTTCTCAATTATCGATCTTTCATATTTGACAGATTTTATCACAAAACTGCCAAATATGAAAGGCGAAACTATTCAATATGGTGACTGACAATGCGCCTGGAAGCCAACCTGCTGATATTTAGATTTTATTTTGCTTGGCACGGATTTGGCAATAGAATCGTCAGACCTGAAAAAATAAAGGAAGATCCGGTATCCTTCATTGACACCAAAAAGGGGGTGTACCTTTTGAAATGGAAGTATATATTCATGGCATGCCCTTTTTTTCACTCACAGAGCCCGGGGAGATCATGGAGGAAGGTATGATTTTTCCGGATGCCCCCTGTGCGTTCTGTGCAGTCCGTTCCCGGAAGGGAGGAGAGATGACTATGAATTGGCTTGAGATCATACAGTTGCGATCATACTCGCAAGCGAACAGGGATGATGCCCTTGCAGCTTTTCAAGAACTTGTTTTAGATGACCCGGAACGGGGTCTCGGGGACATTGTCCTGTTACGAAACATTACACTGGACAATGACCTCTGTCTTTCCATCACCTGGAATGGCGGAATCCCGGATAAGGGCAAAAGCGCTTTAGGACTGCAACTCGCAGCAGCGTTTTCAGAATTCGGTCAGATCAATCATTCCGTGTGGGTGTATGAGGGAAGCGTTCCGCTAAAGGTAAGGAGAACAAATCATGAAGAACCACATTAATTTTATTGTCGCCATAGGCATTCTCTCCGGGGGCCTGATACTGGCTGGCTGCGACCGGTCGACGGAGTCTCGGTCCCCTGCCCCTGTTCCGGAAGTGGCCACGGCGACGGTCTACCCCCAAAAGGTCATGCTGACCACTGAACTGCCGGGTCGCACGGCTGCCTTCCGTGTCGCCGACATCCGGCCCCAGGTCAGCGGTCTTATACTGAAACGTCTATTTACGGAAGGTTCCGATGTCAAGGCCGGGCAGGTGCTCTATCAGATCGATCCGGCCCCCTTTCAGGCGATGTTGGACAATGCAACAGCAAACCTCGCCGTCATGCGGAAGTTAGCCGACCAGGCACGCGCGGCACTGAAAGCGAGTTCTGCTCGCGTTACGCAACAGCGGGCCACCCTGGCACTTGCCCGAACAAACCGTCAACGATTCGAGGATGCATTCAAAGACAGAGTTGTCTCCACCAGTCAGCGAGACCAGGCCGTAACCGACGCCGATGTAGCCGAGGCGACGGTGCGGGCCGTCGAGGCGCAACTGGAGAGTGACCGGGCGGCGGTGGCTGTAACCGAGGCCACCATCCATCAGGCGGAAGCGGCGGTGGAGACGGCGCGAATCAATCTGGGATACTGTCGCGTTACCGCGCCCGTCACAGGGCGTATCGGTAGATCCAACGTGACGGAGGGCGCTATCGTGACGGCCTATCAGCCCATCTCTCTCGCCACCATCCAACAACTGGATCCTATTTACGTGGATGTCGCCCAATCCACCACCGAACTGCTCCGATTGAAACGCCGACTAAAAGACGGCAGACTTACTCAAAACGGAAAGAATCAGCGCAAGGTAGACCTCATCATGGAAGACGGCACCCCCTATCCCCTGGAAGGGACACTTCAGTTTCGCGATGTCACGGTGGATCCAACGACCGGTTCCGTAATCCTGCGGGTAGTCTTTCCAAATCCGGAAGGTGCCCTCCTTACGGGCATGTTCGTCCGGGCGGTTATCAAGGAGGGTGTCAAGGAACAGGCCATCCTTGTTCTTCAGCAGGGGGTTGCCCGCAACCGAAAGGGGAATCCTTTGGCGCTGATCGTCAGTGCCGAGGGCAAGGTCGGTCAGCGGATTCTCACCCTCGACCGTGCCATTGGCGACAAATGGCTTGTCTCGGCAGGTCTTGCCCCGGGCGATCAGGTGATCGTTGAGGGGATGCAAAGGGTGAGGCCCGGTTCGGCCGTAAAGGTGATTCCTTTTAAGGCGAGGGGAACAATGCACACGGCCCCTGAAAAAGTGGACCGATCGATCGAGAAGACCCATTAAGGGAGGTACGAGATGTTATCAAGATTCTTTCTAGCTCGTCCGGTTTTTGCCTGGGTCATC
>Ga0075124_10001582_pt1 | contig 10615 bp, 12 predicted proteins | sample AntAceMetag02UKS_FD_69809 | JGI IMG/M metagenome (GOLD analysis project Ga0075124, IMG submission 69809) | Saline lake microbial communities from Ace Lake, Antarctica - Antarctic Ace Lake Metagenome 02UKS | ecosystem: Environmental > Aquatic > Non-marine Saline and Alkaline > Saline | place... | reverse complement strand
AGAATATTCAGAAGTCGCCGACTTATGATTCGGGTTATGCTTTGAGGTTTCCGAGAATAACTAGATTAAGAGCTGATCGTGGATCTGGGGATGTTGCGATGTTGAGTGAGGTTGAACAAGAAGCTGCGTAGCTTCTTGTGAAAAGCTCAGCTTTGCTGGAAAAGCTCACTTCGTGGAAGGGCTCAGCTGCGCTGGAGGTTTGTGCAACTTAATGATATAAATTTTTATAAAGAATGTTTAAGGTTGTTTTGTATGGATGATTTAGTGGGGATACAATTCTCGTGGAAAATATCAGTATTATTTATTTTGATAATTATTTTGATGTTGGTATTTCTTAATCTTTTTAATGCTGATGAAAAGACGTTGAAGACCTTTGGAGATATTCTTTTTGGTATCGGTATAGGTCTGTTTGTTGGAACATTTTTTGCGTTTAGTGCTCGAGAACAAAAAATTATGTTTTTCATATATGCCATTACTGGACTTATTTCTCTAATCGTGGGGTCCGTCCTGAAAAACTTCTCTTAGTATAAAGATTTTTAAACATTGAGATTCGTAGATAGTAATGGGAACTCGGCATTTTGTGGATACAACTCAGGATTATCAGAAAAGGGAAGGTATACGTTTTATGGGGTATGGAGTAATTTTTCTCCTTATTCTTTTTGGGATATTGAGTATTGCTAAGGGTGGAAGTATTAAAGGTGGATTGATTTCTATTGCTATCGGAACCGTTTTATTTTGGATAAGTAGAGATGGGGACAAAAGAAATAAGAAAATCTTTGGAAGGAAATAATAGCTATACCTCTTCTATGTGAAACATGTAATCTTTAGACGGTTTTCCATAATCCCATTCGCATGTTGCAGAAAGAATCCTACATTTTAATATTCCTCTTAATCCTGTTCCTTGAATAATTTCACAAGAATTGTCATCAAAACTCATAATGTATGTTGTTGTTATTGGATTTTTTTCTTGTATTGTTCTATTATCAGAAATTTGTTTATTCTCAATTATATATGAACCTTCGCATGAGAATTCACTTGCTTTCTGACCTGCTTTGAAATTGTATTCACATAGGCCGCTTAAGGAAATTTCATTCTTTATTATAGATATATTTTTTCTTAAACTTAAAATAGAATTTCCTAACTTGTCTGTTCTTGTAGAATCGAATGATACTTGGATTTCCTTGGGGATAAGTTTCTCACAATTATAATTTATGCTTGGATCAGGTATATTGTTCTGGCGATTATCTAATTTTATATCTTCGTTAATTTTTTTATTTCCAAAGTTTGGAGAATATCTAAGGATTAATACAATCAATAAGAATATTAATACAATAGTTATGAAGTTTAGTTTGTATTTCATTAATGATTAATGCGTGTTTCCTTTTTATAATTAATTGTATTATGTTTAAGCAAATAATTTTTTTACAAAGCCTTTATAAAGTGACATTGAAAATATCTCATGTATAAAGTTTCTGCGGAAACCTTTATAAAGGAAAATTTTTATAGTATTGTATGACAGTAGCGAAAAAAACGAGTTCTAAGAAGGGTACTTCTTTGAAGGTTCAGAATATTGTTGCGACGACTTCTTTGGAAAAGGATGTTTCGTTGACGAAGTTGGCGAGGACGCAGCCGAATACTGAATATAATCCTGATACTTTTCCTGGTTTGGTTTTGAGAGTTAAGAAGCCGAAGAGTGCGGTTTTGGTTTTTAGTTCTGGGAATTTGGTTTGTACGGGGACAAAATCTGTTTCGCAGGTTCGGGATGTTGTTATGCAGGTTATTAAGCAGTTGAGGAAAATTGGGGTTAATGTTACGATTAAGCCGAAGATTACGGTGCAGAATATTGTTGCTTCGGGTGCTATTGATTTAGATTTGAATTTGAATACTTTGGCTTTGGAACTTGAAAATACGGAATATGAGCCGGAGCAGTTTCCGGGATTGGTTTACAAGTTGGAAGATCCTACTGCGACATTTTTGCTTTTTTCTAATGGGAAATTGGTTTGTACGGGGACGAAGAATAAGGCTCAGTTGGATGATTCTATGATTCAGTTGAATAAGAATGTTCGTGCGGCTTTGAAAAGGATTAAGGAGATTGCTAAGAAGAAGAAAGTTGATGATGATGAATTTTAATTTGCGGACTTGTTCGGCTAAAGTTTTGGGTAATTTTTTAAAGAAGGAGGAGTTAGTAATTATATGAAATTTAGAGAGTATATTCTGAGTTCGGGGTTGAAAGTTTTTGGCGGAAGGGACGCAGAGAATAATGATGAGTTAGTTAGGGCTGCGAATCCGAAGGATGTTTTGTTGCATACTGCTGAGCCCGGGAGTCCGTTTGTTAATGTTGGTGAGAAACCTTCTAAGGCTGATTTGAAAGAGGCTGTGGTTTTTTGTGCGAGATATTCTCAGGATTGGCGGAATTCGAAGAAGGATGTTATTGTAAATAAGTTTATGCGAAGTGATATGGATAAGTCTCCGAAGATGAAAGTTGGGAGTTGGAGTGTTAAAAAACAGGAAAGGATTAAGGTTAAGAAGGCAGATATTTTGAAGTTTGAAGAGAGAATTAAAAAATGAAACAAATTAAGAGATTGCAGATGGGAAAGAATGGACTTACGGACGCGTTTATCGGGCAGGTTAAAAGTATTTTTGAAAAAGAGACTTTGATTAAAATTGCTATTTTGAAGTCGGCGTTCGGTCTCGCTTCGCAAGTACCCTCTCCGAGGGCAAAAAAGGATGCGGAGAAGATTGGGGATGATTTGGTTGGGGCGCTTGGCGTGAAGTATGATTATAAGTTGGTTGGGTATGTTTTGACTGTTATTAAGTACCGGAAGGCGCAGAGGTAAGATTTATAAAGTAAAATTCTGATGTGATATTAGGTTAACGAGCTTCGGCTTGTCTATCTCTGCGAGGAGAGCCTGAATATGAAAATGGCGAAAACAATATTTACGAAAAACCCTGTGAAGTTTATTCCAGCTTTGGCTGAGGCTTTGAAGAAGGTCCCGGAGTTTGAGATTCCTGAGTGGGCAAATTATGTTAAGACTGGTGTTTCGCGGGAGAGGCCACCTGTTGATGATGATTTTTGGTATACTCGTGCGGCTTCGATTTTGAGGCAGTTGTATATTAAGGGTGTTGTTGGCGTTGAGAAGTTGAGGACGCGTTATGGTTCTAAGAAAGATAGGGGCGGAAGGCCTGATAAGTTTAAGAAAGCGGGTGGGAAAATTATTCGAGTTATTTTGCAACAGGCTGAGGCAGCTGGGTTGGTTGAAAAGGTTTTGAGGATGCAGTATGGTCGAAGGTTGACTCAAGAAGGTAGAGACTTTTTGGATTCTATTGATGTGCCTACGGAGTTGGCAGTGGACAGTGAGCAGTGGACAGTGGAGAATACTCCTCAAGATGGCTCGCAGTTGAAAACTGCGGATGGCTCTGACTCGGAGAGTCAGGATGGCTCATCGCAGAACGATGGAGGTTCGGTTGCACCGGAAGAGCTCGATTCGGAAAAGCTCAGCTCTGCTGGAGATGAAGTAAGTGATACTGAAGTTAAAGATGAGGTAAATGAAGATGGCGAGTAGGAAAGCGAAGATGGCGAGTAGTAAGAAGAGGCATTTAGATAGAGCGCAGGGGCAGACGAAGTGGGCTCCGTTTTGGACAGTTATTAAGAAATTTGGGAAGGGAAAGAAAGTTCATCCGTCGAGTATTACGCATGTTAAGAGGAGTTGGTCTAGGACTAGTTTGAAAATTAAACCGAGGAAAACTGCTAAGAAGCATTTAGGATAAAATGGAAAAGAAAAGCTCACCTGCGGTGGAGAAGCTCGATTCGAAGAATCGGAAGAGCTCGGATTCTAAGAATCCGGAAAAGCTCAGCTCCGCTGGGGACTTGGCTGCCAAGAAGGTTAAGAAGTTGGATGATGTTAAGGATAGTTCTGAGAACAAGGCGGCGATTGCTGAAGCTGAGGGGACGCTTCCGCAAGTACCCTCTGAGGCGGGCAAGGTTGAGGATAAGGTTGAAAAGAAAAAAGAAGAATCTAAGCCGGCGGTTGAGAAAGTTTCTAAGCATAAAAAAGGTGAGACTAAAGTTGAGTTAGAGAGAGAATATATTGTTCCTTTGAAAAAGGGTGTTTTGAATGTTCCGCATTATCGGAGGGCGAAGAAGGCGGTTAAGGTTTTGAAGGAATTTATGGTTAGGCATATGAAAGTTCGTGACCGGGATTTGAATAAGGTTAAGGTTGATATTAATTTGAATAATGAGATTTGGTTTAGGGGAATTAAGAAGCCGATGAATAAGGTTAAGGTCAAGGCGAAGAAGATTGATGGGATTGTTTATGTTGAGTTGGCTGAGATTCCTGCTGTTGTTGGATTCAAGATTGCTCGGGAAGCCAAAGCTAGAGCTTTGGCAGTTGGTAGTAAGAAGTCAGTAGTGGGTAGTAAGAAGAAGGAAGAGAGCGAGAAAGAGGATAAGGATGGGGATGGCGTTGCTGATAAAAAAGAAGAGAAAGAGGATAAGGCGGCTGGGGCTGAAAAGGCGGCGAAGGTTGCTAAGGTTAAGACTGGGGCTGAGAAGCATACGGCACAGGGGAAGCATATGAAAAAGACGATGCCGGTTAGGAAGAGTTTGAAGAAGTAGGTTTTTAATCTTGGATTCCATATATATTTATGAGGCAAATTAAAAGAGATTTGAAGAAGGTTGCTGATGAGGAGAAGGCGAAAATTTTGCAGGGATTTTTTAAGACGGGGCCGGGGCAGTATGGTGAGGGGGATGTTTTTCTTGGAGTGAGTGTTCCGAATATAAGGAAGGTTGCGAAGGGGGCTGTTGAGAGACTTTCGTTGAATGATGTTAAAAAGTTGTTGAGCTCGAAAGTTCATGAGAAGAGATTGGTTGCTCTTTTGATTTTGATTGAGAAATATAAGAAAGATAAAGATGTGGTTTATGATTTTTATTTGGAGAATGCGAAGGGTGTGAATAATTGGGACTTGGTTGATTTGTCGGCTCCGAATATTGTTGGGGATTATTTGTTGGAGCGGAAGGATAGGAAGATTTTGTATAGATTAGCTAAGAGTGATAATTTGTGGGAGAAGAGAATTGCGATTGTTTCGACTTTTGCTTTTATTAGGGATGGGCAGTTTTCTGATACGTTGAAGATTTCTAAGATTCTTTTGAAGGATAAGCATGATTTGATTCATAAGGCTGTTGGGTGGATGTTACGGGAGGTTGGGAAGAGGGATGAGAAATTGTTGAAGAAATTTTTGAGGGATAATTATTCTGGTATACCTCGGACTACTTTAAGATATGCAATTGAGAGGTTTGAGGAAGGGGAGAGGTTGGGGTTTTTGAGAGAAGAATGATGATATGATGAGGGATTTTTAATTATTTCCTTTTTTTGTAATAATAATAAAAACTTACGGCTATTATAATTAGGATTATTAGGATGATTATCCAATAATAATGAAGTGGTGTTTTTTCCTTGGCATCTTCGTCTTCTTGTGTTCCATTATTTGCTTCTTGACTTTGGGTATCGTTAATTTCACTGGCTGGAATTTTTTCTGAGATTGTTTTCATTAATAATTTTGCTCTTGTTCCTGTGATTAACTCTACTTTGGCTGAGAAGTCGTAGATGTTGTCGCCGGTGAGTTCGAATTTTGCTTCGTCGCCTACTTCGAGTATTTTTGTTTGGGGTTCTGAGGTGACTGTTATTTGAACTTTAGTGTTGTTTATTGAGTCTATTTTTAGTTCGTGGGCTTCTTCTTCAATATTGAATTTTACTTTGGTATTTTTTGAGAGTGTACGTGCATATCCCTCTACGAGTTGTTCTTTTGTTGGGCGATAAGTTGGAGTTCCTCCTCCTCCTGTGGTTGTGTCGTCGTCATCATCTTCTGCCGTACTTGGCGTTTCAATAATCTTAAAGTAGGTAAAGTGGGATACGTTGAATTTGAAAGTTCCTTCCTCGGTATAAGAAAACTCAACACAGGTAGGATTTGTGGTTGTGGTGCAATCTGTCCATGTCGAATTATCATAACTATATTGTGGTTTAGGATTTGTAAAAGATACTGTATAAAAAGATATGTTTGCGCTTTTATTGAGTCCTGAGTTACTGGAAGAATTGACAAATACTGAATTGTTTTCAATGTTAACGTCGCTGTGGAGGTCGGTTCCGCTTCTATTTATTGCTTCCAAGAATACAATTTCTCCAAAACTTGGTTTTTTGAAATTAACCTTTCCTCCTACTCCCGCAAATGTATAGTTTGCAAAATTAATACCCTCAATCCATGTTCCGTCGATACCTGCAGTAGAAAAATTAATGTCGTAGTGAGATGAGTTTGTATTTATTGGATTTATACTCGTAAAATTATTATTATAGGATGTTGCTCCTGCTAAAATGATTGCATCTTGCTTAGAATTATTTACAGAAATACTTGTGAATGAATTGCTTGAGCTTGAAGAAAGATAAATTCCGGTTGAGAAATTTGAGATTGTTCCATTTAGGACGGTTGTGCTATTATATCCACTTATATTAATGCCGTAATCTGTTGTGTTTCCTGTTATTGTGAATCCTGCGAAGTCGAGGGTAATTCCGTTTGCTGTTATGTTGAAGCAAGTTCCGTTTGAGGATAGGCTTTGATTGAGGTCGTATCTTTTTTTGACGTTTAATGTTGCGCAGGTTGAGATGTTGGTTTGGTAGTTTGTTAGGGGAAGGTAGTCGTAACTTGGTCCATTAGATTCTACTAAGTAGGTTGAGTCGCAATAGTAATTGGCTTCTGTGTTTGCGCAATAGTCAGAGTAGCCGTTGCCGTTTGTGTTTGTCCAGAAGTTTCCGCCGTAGGAGGCTGAGCCAACTATGTTTGTGGCCGGGGTGCTTGAGGAGTTGAAATAATTTAGGTTGCTGTTTGTGACATAAACGCCGGAGCCGGTTGTTGATGTGTTGAAAATGTTGTTGTAGATTGATTGGTTTGATGAAGTGATAAGGTAGAGGGTGTAGGAATTTGTTGTTCCTGTTTTAATTATATTGTTTGTTATTGTGCTATTGTGGGATTCATTGGTAAAAATACCATAAGAGATATTTCCCGATGTTGTTATATTGTTTGAAGAAATATTATTATTGCTATCTCCTTGTAGATGAATTCCATAAGAATAATTTGCTGAGGTGGTTATGACATTATTATAAAAAAGGAGTGAAGAATTTTCTGACATTATGGAATAAATTCCATAAGAAGCATTTCCTGAAATTGCAATTGTATTTGAAGTCAAATTAGTTCCAGAACCATCAGACATATAAATTCCATCACCCCATTCTCCTGAGGTAGTGATAGTATTATTATCCACAGAGTGGTTAGAGCCCCATATCCAAATTCCTGCAGTATTATAGCCCGCCATTGTTATGTTATTTGAACTAACATTTACATTGAAACTGCCTTCTTCTAAAAAGATTCCTCCCAGTGTTGTATTCTCAGTAGCACTCCAATCTCCTGAGGTTGTGATAGTATTATTATAAATCAAATTGCTTGAAGAATTATCGCTTATTTTAATTCCAGAAGAATCATTTCCAGAAGTTGTAACCACATTATTTCGAACATCTGCACTTGTTCCATTTTCGCTTAAAATAATTGCCGTGGATTCGTTTCCAGAAGCAGTTATATTATTTGAACTGATATTGGCGTTGATAGAGTTATCTTCGAGCATAATTCCGACAGTATCTATACCATAAATTAAAAGAGTATTGTTATAAGCAACTCCATTTTCTGAACCAGCTCCAAAACGAATTGCAGCATCATCTCCCCCAGATTCATTTTGAACAACTATACAATTTTGAATTGTTATATTATCATATCCTGTTTCACCGTCGTCACCACTTATAAGAATCCCAAAACCTCCTGTTGCATTTCCGTATGTAATGTTGTAACCAGCACAGTTAAGTGTTATATTTGATGCGTTGATTATTATACAACTGAAAGAAGAATTAAGTGATTGATTTAATGTGTAAACCCCATCTGTTGTATTTAATGTTCCGCAATCTGTAACGTTTTGGGTTGTGGTTGTGTCGTCGACGAAATCTGCCGAGATGAAAGAGATAAATATTATTAGAGAAAATATGAATACTGTTAAGACTATTGCCTCTTTTTTCATGTTATATTTATATTGTTAATGTTTAAAAATGTATTTAAAGTGTTGGTTTGATATTTTTATATGGAAGATATTAAGGACTTGCTGAATTTTGGTTTGATAAATATTGATAAGTCGGCTGGGCCTACGTCGTATTCGGTTTCGGAATTTGTTAAGAGGCAGTTGGGGTTGAAGAAGACTTCGCATATGGGGACGTTGGATCCGAAGGTGACTGGGGTTTTGCCTGTGACTTTGGGGCGGGCGTGTAAGTTGGCGGATTATTTTATTCGACATGATAAGAGTTATGTTGGGGTTTTGGAGACGCATAAGGAACAGGATATTGTTGAGTTGCAGAAATTGATTGATGAGAATTTTGTTGGGAAGATTTTGCAGACGCCGCCGCATCGGTCGGCTGTGAAGGTTCAGGAAAGGGAGAGGACTGTTTATCATTGGACTTTGACCGAGGCTTCGGGAGATAATAGAAATTTTTTATTTGAGTGTAGAGTTGAGGGAGGGACTTATATTAGGAAGTTGTGTTCGGATTTGGGGGAGATGATTGGTGGGGCGCATATGGGGGAGTTGAGGAGAACAGATGCGGGAATTTTTGATGAGAGTACATTAGTTAATTTATTTGATTTTAAATCGGCAGTTGATAAGTATAAGGATGGGGATGATTCTAAGTTGAAGGGGATGTTGATTTCAGCTGAGGATGCGATTAGGAAGGTTTTGCCGGTTGTTGAGGTTGAGAAGTGTGCGATTAAAGCGTTGCATATTGGGAAGCCGTTGTTTAGTTCTAATGTTGTTGGGAAGTCTGATTTGGAGGAAGGGGACTTTTTTGCTTTGTTTTGTGGAGAGCAGTTTGTTGGGATTTATAGAAGGACGAGTGAGGAGATTATTTTTGGGCGAAGTGAGTTTGTGTTTAATTAATTATCTTCTATGAGTTGTTCTTGGTGTGAATTAATGTCCTAGTCTTCTGAAATGTTCTTGTGCTCTTCTTCTGTTTGCTTCAAAGTCTCGATTATTTTGGTAATTTTCCATTTTCCTTCTATCGGCATTGTTGTATTTACTACTGTGAGGATTAAAACCTCGAGAAGTTCCTCTTGGTGGTGTGTGTGCTGATGGGGCGTATCGTGGTGTTGAAGTATGGCGTCTTATAGGTGATGGGGTATGATAAGTTGTAGATCGAACTCTGTATGGTCGATGATATGTTTCTATGCAACCAGTTGATGTTATTGCAAGAACGGCAATGACTAATGCCTTTTTATTCATTTATTTATTAAGTGGTTATTATATTTAAATCTATTGATGGCGAACATATGCTTTGGAACATAGATTTATTTTTAAGTGGGGGTTTCTTTATTTTTGCATGGAAGAAGAAGTTGATAATAATGCTGGGGTAGAAGATGGGCTTAAGGTGGTTGATTCTAATCAGGATGAATTGTTGAGTGAGGCTAAGGAATTTTTTGAGGTTAATCGGAAAAATATTGTTCGTGGGATAAGTGGGGAGAATAAGGTCGTGCATGTTGATTTTGAGGAGTTTTCGGCGCATAGTCCGGATTTGGCTGGAAACTTGATTGATAGGCCTGAGGAGACGATTCAGTTGTTGGAGATTGCATTGGAGGAGTTGGAGTGGGCGCCGAATGATGCGAGGGTGAGGTTCGTTAGTATTTTGAAGGGGCAGGACCTTTTTATTAGGAATATTCGGTCGAAGCATTTGGGAAAGATGATTACGATTGAGGGGATTGTTCGGCAGGCGTCTGAGGTTCGACCGTTGGTTACGAATGCGAAGTTTGAGTGCCCGTCGTGTGGTACTATTATTTCTGTTTTGCAGATTGATAAGAAGTTTAAGGAGCCTTCGAGGTGTTCGTGTGGTCGGCGTGGGGGTTTTAAGGAAATTTCAAAGGATATGGTTGATGCGCAGGTGATTACGATTGAAGAGGCTTCGGATAATTTGCACGGGGGGGAGCAGCCGAAGAGGATGGTGATTTTTTTGAAGGAAGATTTGGTTGACCCGAATATGGAGATGAGGACGACGCCCGGAAGTCGGGTTAAGATTATTGGGATTTTGAAGGAGATTGCGATTACGGCTTCGAGTGGGGCGATGTTGACTCGGTTTGATTTGGCGATTGAGGCGAATAATATTATTCCGCTGGAGGAGAGTTTTGAGGATGTTGATATTGACGAGGAGGATGAGCGGACGATTAAAGAGTTGGCGGCTTCGCCTGATTTTATGGATAAGATGGTCGGGAGTATTGCACCTTCGATTTGGGGACATACTGCGGTTAAGACTGCTTTGGCTTTTCAGTTGTTTGGTGGGGTTAAGAAAACGCGGAGTGATGGGACGAAGATGAGAGGGGATGTTCATGTTTTGTTGGTTGGTGACCCGGGTGTTGCGAAGTCGGTTATGCTTACTTTTATCGCTGGAGTTGCGCCGAAGGCTCGGTATATTTCTGGTAAATCTGCGTCGGCTGCGGGATTGACGGCTGCGGTTGTGAAGGATGATGTTTTGAAGGGTTGGGGTTTGGAGGC
>Ga0075124_10001577_pt1 | contig 10629 bp, 6 predicted proteins | sample AntAceMetag02UKS_FD_69809 | JGI IMG/M metagenome (GOLD analysis project Ga0075124, IMG submission 69809) | Saline lake microbial communities from Ace Lake, Antarctica - Antarctic Ace Lake Metagenome 02UKS | ecosystem: Environmental > Aquatic > Non-marine Saline and Alkaline > Saline | place... | reverse complement strand
TTCGAGTTTGATATGCTCAGTAGGGCAGACAGAGACACATGCACCACACCCCATGCAGATCTCAGTCTGGAGATGAAAGGGGGTGTCCACCTTCAGGTCCAGCCCTCGTCCTATCAGGCTTATGGCACTATTGCCCATTTTCTCACAAATACGGACACAAAGACCACAAAGAATGCAATCATCGTCCCCTTTTTTAAATCGGGGTTCTTTGATACCGTATTGAGCTGCCAGATCACGGATAATGGGGACATTCGGGCAGCGAGCAAGCAACAATTCCACAATCAGGCTACGGTTCTTGTGTACTGTCTTAGTGTCGGTAAAAACCTCCATGCCTTCCCATATAGGGTAATTGCATGACGTGACATAACGGGTTCTACGCCCGTCGAAAAGTTCTACAGTACATAACCGACACATTCCTGCCGGCTCCAATGCATCGTGGTGGCACAGTGTTGGGATCTCAACTCCATATTTTTTTGCAACCTGAAGGATATATTGCCCCTTCTCTCCCTGGACTTCCTGGCCATTTATCTTGAAAGTTATCATGTGTAATCCCTACCGTAACCATTCGGGGTCAAGGATTCATCTAAGCCCTTCCCTCCCTTCAGGTTACCATAACTCTATGCACCCCGGTTAAATAAGGCTTTGCATTTAACGGGGGAACATCTGGTTTACTTTAGTCGCTTTCCCTTACGGCACTATTTAATAACAACTGCATTAAATTTGCATGCTTCATAACAAATCCCACATTTAATACACCTGCCCTGGTTTAAGTTGTGAGGCTTCTTTTTTTCGCCTGTTATGGCTTCCTGGGGACATTTGAGCGCACACAAGTGGCAGCCAGTGCAGGCCTCCTCATCAATTTCATAATGGAAAAGGGGCTTGCAGACACCTGCCGGGCATTTCTTATCCCTGATATGGGCCTCGTACTCATCGCGGAAATATTGTATGGTTGTTAGCACTGGGTTTGGTGCTGAAGTGCCCAATCCGCATAGAGAAAATTTCTGGATCATATCACTGAGTTCTTCAAGAAGTTCGATGTCTCCCTCTTTACCACGACCATTACAGATATCGGTCAAGATCTCCAGCATCTGCTTGATCCCTTCACGGCAGGGTGTACATTGACCGCAGGATTCTTCCTTAAGGAAGTCCAGAAAATAGCGGGCTACATCCACCATACAGGTATCTTGATCCATAACGATCATTCCACCGGATCCCATGATGGACCCCACTTTTTTCAGCTCATCAAAATCCACACCGAGATCCAGGAATTGTTCAGGAATACATCCGCCTGAAGGGCCACCCGTTTGCACAGCCTTAAATTTTTTATTTTTTGGGATGCCACCACCAATGTCATAGATAATGGTGCGCAGACTGGTTCCCATGGGAACCTCTACAAGTCCGGTGTTAACTACCTTGCCGACGAGTGAGAATATCTTGGTCCCTTTGCTGCCTTCGGTGCCTATGGATGCATACCAGTCAGCGCCTTTATCAATAATGACAGGCACATTCGCCCAGGTTTCAACATTGTTCAGGTTTGAGGGACCCTCTTTATAACCTTTCTCAACAGTATGAATATACTTTGCCCTGGGTCGCCCGGGCTTGCCTTCAAGAGATGCCATAAGCGCAGTGGATTCACCACATACAAAGGCACCGCCGCCACGGCTGACATGAATCTCAAAATTAAAGCCAGAGCCAAGGATATTTTCCCCTAAGATGCCAATATCTTTTGCTTTTTCGATGGCAATAGACAAGTTTTTCACTGCCAATGGGTATTCATGCCTCACATAGACATATCCATCATGCGAGCCGATCGCGATTGCCCCGATAATCATCCCTTCCAGAATACTATGTGGATTTCCTTCTAAGATGCTTCGGTCCATATAGGCACCAGGATCTCCTTCGTCAGCATTACAAATGACAAATCTATCCCCATCATGCTGCCGGCAGGTCTCCCATTTTATACCAGTGGGAAACCCGCCGCCCCCACGACCCCTTAATCCTGATTTTTTTACCTCGTCAATAATTTGGTCAGAAGTCATTGTAAAGAGAGCTTTTTCAAGGGCACTGTAACCACCCACCGATATATAATCTTCGATGCTGGTGGGATCAATTATGCCATTATTGCCAAAAACGACTCTCTTTTGGAGTTTGTAAAAAGGGATGTCATGTTCATAGGTAACTTTCTTCCTGGTGGCAGGGTCTTTAAAAATCAGAGAATTTACCACTTCCCCATTTTTAACTGTTTTTTCAACTATTTCATGGATATATTCCTCTTTTACCTGGGGATAAAAAATGCCCTCAGGATGGATGACCATGATCGGTCCTTTTTCACAGAAACCATGACAGCCGGTGAGCTTTACTTCAACCTCATCCTTTAATCCGTGTTTGGCCAATTCTTCATTCAGTGTATGGTAGACTTTGGCTGTCCCATAGGCAGCGCAACCCGAACCAGCGCACAGTGAAATCAATCTTTTTGTATTCTTTACTTGCCTGTCCCGCAAGGAGTTCCTGAGCCTTTCCAAGGCATTTCTATTCACTAACCTTGCCATGCATACCCCCATTGCTCCATGCCATTAAGTGGCATTTGCTTCATAGTCTTCTATAATTTTCACGGCAGTGGAACTATCAAGCCCCCCGTAAATTTCGTGATTAACAGTAATAACAGGTCCAGAGGCGCAACATCCTACACATCGAACAGCTTCTAATGTGAAAAGGGCATCATCTGTTGTTTCTCCCTCCCCAATATTCAGTTTTTCAGACAAGGCAGTCATGACTTTGCTTGCCCCTCGTATATGACATGCCGTACCTGTACAGACGTTAATGATGTATTTCCCGCGCGGTTCTAAACTGACAGTCTTATAAAAGGTAGCTACACTGTAGATCAGGCTTTTCTTAACACCTAACCTCTCCTCTAAAAGAGGCACCACCTCCGGTGGGACATAATTATACATATCGCTTATATCTTGCATTATCATTAACAGAGACTCATTATTTGCCGAATACGAATCAATAATTACATTTATTTTATGCCAATCAATCTCAATCTCTTTTTCCATCCTACGTTATCCTTATTTTTATAAATTGATCAGCGGCAGCAAGTATTTGACATAACACTTTATCCCTGGGCAGGATTTGGTAGGGATATTGCCTGATTAATAACCGGACAATTTTCAATGCAACTTCCACATCCTGTACAAAGATTTGTGTCAATACTGCGTGCTCGCTTTTTGATCTTGACCTTAAAATTTCCAGCAGTTCCTTCAACAGAATCAAGATCAGCGTAAGTAATAAGTTCTATGTTTAAATGCCGGCCGACCTCGACCAGTTTTGGAGAGATAATTCACATGGCACAATCATTTGTAGGAAAGGTCTTGTCCAGTTGGGCCATAGCCCCGCCAATGGACGGCCCTTTTTCCAAGAGGTAGACATAATATCCGGAATTGGCAAGATCAAGAGCGGATTGCATCCCGGCAATACCGCTGCCCACGACCAATACAGATCCTATTACCTCTTTATACATAAGTCATCTCCTTGCGGTAATCATTGTTTTTAACGTCTGATTGTTGAACTCTGCTTGAGCAAAAACGAGGTGAGCTGAATTTATGCCTCGCAGAGAAAAGTCAAACCTTGCTATCATAATTTAGAGATTAATACTTGCACAGTCAGCAAATTGTCAAGAAATTTCGGAATTGCTTGTAAAACCCTGCATTAATATCTGACTTGCGGTTTTTGCTATTGCATAACTGACAAGATAATGATATTGGACGCTATGATAATTGTAAACACCTTGAATATTGAAGATATTAGTAACCCAGACACAAAATAAGAGATCATTTTGTTGTCGGGAAAAGGGGGATATTAATGGGTAGTCTTAGCATGGATCGGGCAGAGCCTGATTTTAAAAATGAACTGGCCAAACAGCCGGGCGGTGAGAATTTTGCTGCATGCTTTGCATGTGGTACATGTACGGCAAGTTGTCCTGTTGCTGCTGTGAATGAGATATTCAACCCGAGGCGAATTATCCGCCTTGCCCTTTACGGGTTCAAGGAGGAGCTCTTTAAAAGTGATTTTATATGGTTGTGCTCGACCTGTTATGCTTGTCAGGAGAGGTGCCCCCAGGGTGTAAGCATAACCGAATTGATGACTGCTATTAAAAATATGGCCTTCAAGGCGGGCTATGCCCCGTCCGGGATCAAGGCGCAAAACGATCTTATCAAGGGTGAGGGCCGTATTTACCCAATTGATGATTTTGACAACAAAAAGCGGGAAAAGGCCGGGCTGCCGGCAGTACCGACTTCCTGCCCAGTAGTGGAAGAGCTGTTCCCGCAGTAATGCCTCAAAGGTGAAACTGGAGATACTCAACAGAATCATAAATATCTGAGGAATAATTTTATGAAATATGCATTTTTTTTGGGATGCACAATCCCTGCAAGGGCAAGAAATTATGAACTTTCGGCCAGAAAGGTCGCAGAAAAACTGGATATTGAACTGGTAAATGTGGAGAAATTTGTTTGTTGCGGTTTTCCTGTAAAGTCCAGTGATATATTGTCTGCTGAAATTATGGGCGCATATAACCTTTGTTTAGCGCAGGAGAAGAATCTGGACATATTGACGTTGTGCAGTTCTTGTGCCTCGGCCTTAACGGAAGTGGCGCATAAGTTGGCAGAAGATGGGCCTGCAAGAAAGGAAATGAACAAGGAATTGTCCAAAGTGGGCTTAGAATATCACGGCGGTGTCAAGGTACGGCATCTTGCGCGTATTTTATATGAAGACATCGATAGTGAGGAACTCAAAAAGCATTTCAAAAAAGATTTGAGCGGCCTGAAGATAGCTTCTCATTACGGGTGTCATTATATCAAGCCTTCGGAGATATATGACGGATTTGACGATGTGGAAGATCCAAAGTCGATTGATGCATTGGTCTCACTGACCGGTGCTGCAACTGTGGATTATCGGAACAAAAAGAGGTGTTGCGGCGGGCCTTTGCTCCCTGTAAATGAGGATGTGGCGTCTTCCGTGTCAAAAGAGAAACTTGATGATATTTCCGAGGCTGGAGCCAATGCTATCTGCCTCGTATGTCCTTTTTGTGCGGTGATGTACGATGGCAATCAAAAAAGCATTGAATCACAATTTGGCACGAGCTACAACCTGCCGGTATTGTATCTGACACAGGTCTTGGGTCTGGCCATGGGGTTTGACAGAAAGGAACTGGGGTTGAATATGAATGTGGTTAAGACCAAAGAACTGCTCAAAGACTATTTTGAATAGTTTTTTTTGGCAACTAGTGCCCGAACGCGAAATTCCTAATGACCAATATCGTTTACCGATATAAAATTAGTTAATGTTGTTTTAATTAATTCAAAACCAAAGACCCAAAACTGTGCCTGAACGGAGTTTTCGTTCAGGCACTATCTACTCAGGTTGCCGGGTTCATAGTTCACGGTTAGAGCAGTTTTCTAACCTTGAACTGTGGTAGGGAACTTCCAAAAAATAATCTGCGCATCCTGCTTGCCATTTTGCCCGTCTGCTACGTTGTGACAACAGGTACATAGCTCGCTATGCACCTGCTATCACGCCTTGAATACGAACAAAAGTTCTGCACGATATGCATATATTATTTTCTTTCAGTTCCCTAAGTTCTCAATAACCTCGGGCAGCATGGGATCCCCCGGCTATTTACCCCAAACTTATTGAGAAGTTACGAACTGTGGATCTGAGTGGTTGCAACTATTGACCTATTGTGCCTCCATTGTGTTAAGGGCCTCATCAAATTTTTTAGCGACAAGATTCTCGAGCTGTTTTCCAAAGAATTTACGGTTTTTTTGTAGATACCATTTGATTTTGCCCCAATATTCCTTCAACTCACGTATGTTCTGGATAGTGCCAAGAACCCTCTCGAATTCGGTGAGTTTCTCCCGCGTCAGGCTGTTTTTCCTCAATTCGTAAAGATCATTCAGCCTGTATTTGTTTTCATCTGAAATGCCCAATTTGGGTGAGCCTTTCAGGAGATCGCTGAACAGGTTGTGTAATTCCTTAAAGTTATCGATTTGATCCATCTGCTGTTTAGTCTGTTCTAATGTTGCATCAATGATTTTATTAAGTCTTGTTTTGTAGGCTGTTTCAAGTTGTATCTCGTAGTCATCCGTGTAGAAATGGTGTTTTTTTAACGTTCGGACACTGTTACGAAAATAGATTCTCAGGCGTTTTGCGCTGTCGATACCTGACATACAGTCAATCTTTCGTGGAATATTTATTCGATCTTTGAAATCGAGAGAAAGGACATTTGGGAAGTCTTCCGCCCTGAGGATAATACCGATCCGGGCCCTGAACAGGTGATTCAACCTGAATTTTCCTTGCCAAAGGTCATTTACATTCAGCTTGCTCAGATAGTCATTTACGGCCTCATGTCGTTTCTCAATTTTTTCACTCATACCCAAAAGATTCAGGCAAATCGGCTTATCAGTTCGCTTGAATTTTCTGGATCCTAATAGACCAATCAACAGGATTTTAATTTTGTTTTCATAAGTCAGATAGCCGCTCACTTTTTCATACCCGAAAATGTGCACCTTATCCTCAATAAGCATATTCAGCATAAAGTGCCTGGCCTGTTCAGGCAGTTTTTCAAAGTTGGCATAGATATGAGATGTCTCTGATATCTCCTCTTTAAATGTGTCATAACCAACGCTGGAAAATTTCCGTTTCCTGTAAATGAATTCTAAAGGTATCCCTAACCAGGACTTTACGAGATCTATGAATTCAACATATCTGATGCCATGCAACCTGAAGACACGTTCCAGGGCAAAGATCATCCTGCCGGCCTGAATGCCCTTTTCTTTTTCCAGTTCTTTTCGTTCCCAGGACTCGAGGTAACTCGATGGTGTAACACTATCCGGGAGCCCTTTCATCTGAAAGGTCTTAATGGCAAAAAATACTTTTGCCCGCTGAACAAAAATTTCATTCAAATATGTCTCGGGGGTTGTCTCACCATCGATGATCCTGTGACACAGGGTTCTTATTTGAAACAATCTCGTGGCCATATCCTCGATGAGAAGGTCTTGCCTGAGTGAAGACAGCATGATGAAGGAAAACACAAAGAACGCATCAAAGAGATCCTTGTCCCGCGACGCAACGACATCCTGAATGGCATAAAAGGGCAGTTCCCCACGAAAAATGTGGTGAAGGAGGGCATGGTTCCTGATTAGTGAAATAAGGTTGGCCTTTGCCGTTTTGTCAAAATGATATCTTTCAGCGATTTTTTCCTTATCAATAAACATGGCACCAGCTTGAGAAAGGTCTGCCGGGTTAATTGCATTTTTATATTTCTCTCTAAGGACCAGCGTTCTGCCAATATCCTGAAAGAGAAATGACTTTGCAAGGGCATCAAACAGTTGTTGATTACGGCTCAAACGCTCGACAATTTTTTCCAGGTCTTCTATCTGTGATTCACTCACCCCCACAATGCCTGTAGCCATGGGACCGAATTCCTTTTGGGCCAGCTTATGCAGAAACTGAGTGTCTTGAAAGCTGTCTTTGTCATGTTTGATAAGGGACTGGAGTTTCTTAGCGGAATTCATAATGTAATGGGTGACGGGTGATTTCAGATACAGATGCGTAGAAAGGTCCAGGTCCTGGAGGCCCATAAATTCAGGGAGGACAAAGTTCAAAACCGATGGTGCATAGGTATAAAGCAGGTCAAGATCAGTATACATGTCTTCAGGTCGAAACGCCATATCCAGCAGATTTGATCTTAGATCATCCCTGAGAACTTTTGCTTTTGCAAACCACCGTCTCTGTCTGTACGGCAAATCATGTTTGTACACCCCGTCATTTATGAGCCTGATGTGGCTCTGATAAAAAATCTCGATATGGGAAAAAAGCTCTTCCAGGCTTTTCAGATCCTGGATAGGGATTTTGGATATAAAGATGCCTGAGAATTCCTTTGATAAAGACTCCAGGCGCTCCATATCCATATCCATATCCATATAGGATATTTCCAGTGCCCTGGTTTCAGGATCAGTTATCAACATGAAACCAGTCCCAATAATAAAGGAGGATCTGTTTTGATAAAGCTGGTCACTAAATTGCCGGAGGATGTTGATATTGAGATGATGAATATTTATACACCTAACTTCCTGTTCAATTTTATTTATTCGATTGCTGATATCATCCGATTCGATATCCGCCAAGATGGGGTTGAAATTAATGATCTCACCACGTGCCACATTTACCAGGATCCACAGGAGAATAAAAACACTCTTCCCCTCCATCCTTTCAAAAAGACGGACCGTACCGTGGAATTCAATATCGAGAAATTTTCGGTAAAATACAGGCAATTGCAGTGGATCGAATTTGAGGTACATCTCTTCAAATTGTTCTATGGTATTTACGAGGTCTATGACATCTTCTATCCTGGAAAGTTTTTCGTTATCGTAGTCAGATAGAGATTCTTTTTCCATCTGCCCCTTTTCCTTGAGTTTGGACCAGTTGTCTATGAACTCAAAGCGACTCATCATCATCAGGAGCTTCCGGATAATCTCATAGTGAACACCTCCGAGGGAAGTTATCTTTTCATCGAGAAAGCCATCCCAATCGATTTCAAGATCCACGATAACCCTTACTATGGATTCGTAAAGATAAAAAAGCTGGTTGAATTCCTCATGTGTTAACTCAGATCCTCTCGTTGACTCAATTTCGGCCATTGTCATCAATCGGCAATATCGGAGCAGATTAAGGGCATCATGTAAATCATAGGTGCGGGCCAGGTCTGACAGCGATTTCAGGGATTTCTCATTCATTTTCCCAGATATGATTCGGCCTAATGCGGTATGGCCTAAGATAATTAACATGATTTCGCGGAGTTCATCATGCGTAAACCCATACAAAGATAACAATTCTAAATTATCAAGGACTTTCGTCCGGGTGCCTTCAATCCCATCAGGGTTCAGGCAATCCTTTATTTTTTGCAGTCGGTTGACCTTGGTGACGAGTCCAAGCACATCATCCAGTGCACTGAATCTCCTGTTCCTGTCCCTCAGGGGTTGCCTGAGGCGGTCAAATTTTCGTGGCAGGCCCTGATAAGTTCCGTCTTTCAGCTTCTCCAATACCCGCAGTGTCCTGGTCACATATTCAAATGAATCTCTGTAATCGGCCAACAGGTCTGCAGAAAAGCTGATCAAACCTGATTTCATCACGTCTTGCCTGACATCACCCAGCGTAGTCTCTAAAGGCCTTTTCTGCCCTAAATACATAATCATGTATTTAGGGTCATAGTCAGGGCAGGAGAATCTTTTATCCCAGTCTGTTATTGTTGATTGAGGCACCAGTGGCTTGAGCGATACTTTGTTAAAAAAAATGGAGATAAGCCTTGTCCATGTTTTCTGCTGGTTTGAAAGGTAACGCCTGTCGGAGAGCTGAAAATTCCTGTAAGGCAGGTTCACAACCTGTTCAATGGACATGCTTTCCAAAGATCTTCCTCCGAGCAATTTGTTTTCAACTTCCTGCTCAATATAAGGAGTGCTCAGATACTTCTGGAAGTCGAAAATGTTGACCTCGACGGAGTGGTTGTCAGGGATATATTTTTTTCTGGTCTTAAAGATATGGCAAAAGAGGAGAAAATGTTTCTGCTCTATATCTGTTTTAAAAACGACCCGGGTCATTTGATTGGTTTTAGGCGTATATTGGTTGGCAAGGATGAGAAACTCGCCATCAGGTTTTAGAATATTGTAGATTTTCCCAAGGAGATAGGTCGCATATTGATCCAGGCGTTTCCCGGAAGCTACTTCCTTTGAGAGGGGGGTAAAATCGTCCATAAGGACAATTTCGTAAATATCCCTTGTAAGAATCAAAAAATCCAATGTCCGGTTCAGGCCCTGAATTTTTCCAACAGAGTCTATGCCTACAAAGTGATGTTCCTTAAATCTGAGGGTCAGTTCCTGATAAATCAAGTCATCCTGGTGGCACAAAACACCAATTTCGTGATGCTTTTTCAGATATTTTTTCAGGTGATCCCCGACTGTTTTGCTGATCTCATCAACTCTGGTTTTGATATAAACAAGGCTGTTTGATATCAGATGAACCGGGATCAGATAGTAGGATCTTCCAAACCTTGAAAACCTGATTAACAGCCCGATTCTTTTATATATATTGTTAAGGGCCTTGTAGTGATGACCAATGACTTGGGGATTTTCAAAATTGATGGATTGCAGTAGTCTCGTATCTTTTGGCTTGAGCAGATCATAGGACTCGAAGAGTCCAAATCCATAAGCATTCCCGCCGAACCTGCTCTGGAGTTGACATGGATGTCTCAAGGCGGCCATGGTCCCTAATGGGACATCTGGCGGATCAATCCCAAATCTGTCAAAATCATCACGTTGGATAAACTGGAAAGAATCTTCTTCCAGGAAGGTCTCAGTAGAAAAAAACTCGGTGGAGTCCATACATATACCAGCTTTAAAGAAAGGTTATATCAGGCACAACAGGCTTCAGCTCAGCAATTCTCATTATGAAAAGATATCCCTTTGGGTAATAGTTCAACACGTTGAAGATATCTGCAAGGGCAGCCGCAGGCTCTTTCTTTTAAGATGCAACCAGTACTTCTTTCATCGCTCGCTGAACGCCCCCACACCTGTA
>Ga0075124_10001576_pt1 | contig 10630 bp, 14 predicted proteins | sample AntAceMetag02UKS_FD_69809 | JGI IMG/M metagenome (GOLD analysis project Ga0075124, IMG submission 69809) | Saline lake microbial communities from Ace Lake, Antarctica - Antarctic Ace Lake Metagenome 02UKS | ecosystem: Environmental > Aquatic > Non-marine Saline and Alkaline > Saline | place... | reverse complement strand
GGGGTCTTGCAGCGCCAGCAGTGTCCGTAGCGGTGGGTAATCTTCTTCTTTGCAAGGAGATTGTCTCCGAGGGCATCCATCACGTCCGGGTCGGCATCCTTCACAAATGTGCCTGCAAATATACCGGCATCAGCGGTGAAGATACCTGCGTTGTTCACCGGGCAAAGGCTCTCAAGCCCTTCTTTCTGACCCACGAGTGAGTCATCCCATCCGTGTCCCGGTGCCATGTGCACGAGACCGGTGTTCTCCATTGTGACAAAGTCGGCATAGACGACCCGGTGTTCGACATCCTTCTGGATGGGTACCTGTTCCTCCAGGGGGGAGCGGTAGTGCATGCCGATGAGTGCATCGCCCGTGACGGTCTCAAGGATGGTGAAGTCCTGATACCTGCCTTTCCGGAGCACTTCCTCCACAAGGGGTTCACCGATCCAGAGAATCTCTTCCCTGCCGTCTTTCACTGCCCGGACGCGGGCATAGGTGAAGTCATCGCGGACGGCCACTGCCACATTGGCAGGAAGCGTCCATGGGGTAGTGGTCCAGATGACGAAAAATTCGTTCTCACGGTTCTGTACCGGGAACTTCACAAAGATGGACGGGTCTGTCTCGTCCCAGTATTCCACTTCAGAGTCAGCAATGGCCGTTTCACAGCGGGGGCAGTGGTTGACCACCCGGTATCCACGTTCAAGAAGACCCTTCTCTTCTGCACGTTTCAGGGTCCACCATGCCGCCTCGACATAGTCGGGGGTGATGGTCTGATAGGGGTTTGTGAAGTCCATCCAGACACCGAGATCACGGAACTGGTCAGACATGATCTCCTTGTGGGTGATGGCAAAGTCCTTACATTTCTCAATGAAGCGGTCGATACCGTAGGTCTCGATGTCCTTTTTGGAAGAGAAGCCGAGTTCATGTTCCACTCTCACCTCGATAGGGAGGCCGTGCATGTCATATCCTGCCCGGTCGATGACGTCGTAGCCCTGCATCCGGCGGAACCTGAGGATTGAATCCTTGAGTATTTTGTTCCATGCCGTGCCGAGATGGATGTGGCCGGTTGTGTAAGGGGGCCCGTCCACAAAGAACCAGGGGGGGCTGCCCGCATGCTGTGCCTTGACCTGTGCGTAAATACTGTCTGTATCCCAGAAGGAGCGGACTGCGGTCTCCACCTCCTCTGCGTTAAAACTGCTGGTGACCTCTCTCATACAATAATTCCTCTGACTAATATGCTCAGAGATTTTGTATCTGCAGAAAGATAGGTATTTGTGTGGGAGTACATGTGTACGGGAACGCATACAGGTGATGATGAGAGAATGAATGAGATCGTGTATCCCCTCCAGATTGCAGTCATCGGTGCTGCATCCTGTGATGATGAGGAAGAGCGCGTGGCAGAAGACACGGGGAGACTGATTGCCACAGCCGGCGCCACCCTGATCTGCGGCGGCCGTGGCGGTGTGATGGAGGCTGCGTGCCGGGGTGCTGCGGGCGCCGGTGGCGTTACCGTGGGCATTCTCCCCGGAAATGTGGATGAGGCGAATCCGTTTTGCACCGTCATCATTCCCACCGGCCTTGGAATTGCCCGGAACGCCGTGGTAGTCTCTGCAGCCGGGGCAATCATCGCAGTGGGTGGTGCATATGGCACCCTCTCGGAGATTGCCATGGCCCTGAAACAGAAACGGCCGGTCTATGGCATCCGCACCTGGGAGATTCCGGGTGTTGTGCCCTGCGGAAACGCAGAAGAGGCAGTATTTCGGGCTGTTTGTGCAGCAGAGGCCGGGGCAGGCAGTGCGGCAGAGTACGCAGCAGACAATGAGGGATGCCGATGAACATAGCCCTCATCCATTCGGCACTGGATCCGGCGGGTATCAATATCGCAGCCCATCTCGCCCCCCGGGTCGGTGCAGAAGGGCGTAACGGTGAGGAGTGCACCTGGGCGGGGCACACCCTCCGGTTTATGACCGCACCGGGCCGGCTCATCCATGAGGAAAATCTGGACGAACGGGCGGCAGCGGATCTGATTATCTTTCTCTCCCGCCACACCTCGCAAAATCCGGTACCTGTCCTGACCGTCCATGTCACCGGCAATTATGCCGATGCAGCGCTTGGCGGGGAACCCCGCACTCTCTCCCGTGCCGCACCTGCATGGATGCATGCGGCATTATGTGCACTTGCTCCCCGTGCTCCGGAGGGATTTCGTGTCTCCTATGAGGTGACGCACCACGGCCCGACCGGACTTTCCACTCCCTCATTTTTTATCGAGATCGGCAGCACAGAGGCTGAATGGACGAATTCCACCTGCGGGGAAGCGGTTGCAGATGCTCTTGTCAGTGTCCTCACCGAGGGGCCCGGGGCTGTCATTTCTCTCATCGGATTTGGGGGCAATCACTATGCAGCACGTGAAACTGATATCGCGCTTGCAGGCCGTGCGGCGTGGGGTCATATCGCTCATACACGGGAAGTAGCGGGCATGGATGCCGCGATGATCCAACAGATGGCAGCAATGACTGGCGCCGAAGCGGCCTATATCGACCGGAAAGCCCTCTCAAAGGAGACACTCAAAAAAATTTCTGCTCTTCTCCATGAATGTGGAATTCCCCGTATATCTGAGAGTGAACTGCGGATGATTGGGGCTCTTTCTCTCCCGGTATACCTTCGGATGCGGGAGATGGCACAGAAAGAAGCGCCTGGCGCTTCACTCAGGGTGATGGACATTTCCGGGGATGGTGAACCTGTTTTGGTTCGCATTCCTAATTCCCTCTTCCATGAAGCTCTGAAAATGGATGAAACTAAATATTTGGATTCTGTTTCTAAAATTCCCGTTGTTTTGGTGGTATCATCCGGGGGCGCACCTTTGTCATTTGCCTTCACCTTTGCCGGATATGAATTACAAATACTGCATCTTTTAATATCATCGTGCGTCAAAATCTTAACGAGCGATGGATCTGCCCACGCCAGCGATGATGTCATTATCATACGGAAGGTGAATTTCGACCCGGAGAAAGCATGCACTCTGGGAGTTCCGAAAGGACCGCTTTTCGGCAGGCTGGCTGCAGGACAGGAGATTGAAATCGAAGGCACAATAATTACGCCGGAGATGGTCTCTGTACGGACTGAACGGGTGATCCACGTCCCGGGATTGGAGAACTACCAATGAGATCAATCGTAGAAGAGGCAATTAAACGGACAAATGAGGAGTCCGGAGCTATCGTTGACGCGTCCAACGAACGTGACCTTGAACTGGAGGAGATCCTCAGAGAACTTCAGACAAGGATTGCTGTCATCGGGTGTGGTGGCGGCGGTTCGAACACGATGACACGGATGAGCGAGGAGGGAATCCATGGTGCAAATCTTATTGCACTGAACACTGATGCCCAGCACCTGATCCGAACGAAGGCAGATACCCGAATCCTCATTGGTCGCAAAAGAACCCGTGGTCTTGGTGCCGGGTCAGTCCCGCAGGTCGGAGAAGAGGCCGCCCTCGAGAATGCTGAGGAGATCAACCAGTGTATGGCAGATTGTGATATGGTATTTATCACCGCAGGACTTGGTGGCGGCACGGGAACCGGGTCTGCCCCGGTCATTGCAAAAGCTGCCCGGGATACCGGTGCACTTACCATTGCGGTCGTGACTCTTCCCTTCACTGCAGAGGGTGCCATCCGGATGGAAAATGCCGAAGCAGGTCTCGAACGCCTTCGTGACGTTGCGGACACCGTTATTGTCGTTCCGAATGATCGCCTCCTTGAGGTCGTCCCGCGTCTGCCCCTGCACGCAGCCTTTAAGGTCTCTGACGAAGTCTTAATGCGTGCAGTAAAAGGCATCACCGAGCTGATCACTCAGCCCGGTCTGGTGAATCTTGACTTTGCCGATGTCCGGACCGTCATGGAACGTGGCGGTGTGGCGATGATCGGTATGGGCGAGAGTGACAGTGAAGACAAAGCTACAGACTCGGTAAAGAAAGCCCTGCGGTCACCTCTGCTCGATGTTGACATATCGGGTGCATCTGCTGCCCTCGTAAATGTGGTCGGCGGTCCTGATATGACAATGGCTGAGGCAGAAGGTGTGGTTCAGGAGGTCTATGCACGCATCGATCCGGAGGCACGGATCATATGGGGTGCTCAGATCGATCCCGAGATGCAGGGCAGAATGCGTACGATGCTTGTCGTAACAGGCGTGAGCTCTCCCCAGATATATGGACGTAGTGAGATGTTCTCGTCAAAGAGGCCCTCTACGGAGTTTGATATCGACTTCCTCAGGTGACAATGAATGGCTGATTTAAAAACAGTAAATGAAGAAATATTCAAGAAATACTGGCGTGTTCTGAAACTTGCCCGGACACCCACCCGTGACGAATTTAATAAAATCGCAATCGTTGCCGCAATGGGTATCCTGTTCATCGGATTGGTCGGATTTATCGTATACGAACTAATGACATTTACTACCCTGTGATGACAATGAGCAGTGAGTTCGGAAACAAGATTTACGCGCTCAAGACGACGGCCAACAAAGAGCGGAAAGTCGTTGATGACATCGTCAAGGTCCTTGAGGATCATGATGAGTTCATCATCACCGCGATTATGGCCCCGGATGAGGTGCGTGGATATGTCTTCATCGAGACGCCGGATGAGTACGCCCGGATGGAGCAGCTGGTCCGGCTGGTTCCCAATGCGCGTGCAGTGGTGAAAGGTGAGACAGATTTCGCTGAAGTTGAGCATTTCCTTGAGCCGAAACCGGCAGTGAGTGGTATCGAAGAAGGCACAATTGTTGAGCTTATTGCAGGTCCTTTCAAGGGCGAAAAGGCTGTTGTTAAGCGTGTTGATATAGGAAAAGAAGAGGTTACTCTCGAATTGTATGAATCGATGGTGCCCATTCCCATTACTGTACGCGGGGATAATGTCCGTGTCATCGAGAAGGCACACGAAGATTAAGTCCTTCTCCTTTTTTTCTGACCTGTCCGTAGTTTTAAGTGGTTGTATGCAGACCTGTACTGACCCACGCTAGGTGTCGCCTGTCTACAGGTGGCGCTGAGGTTTGGTGATATTACAATGGGAGAAGTAGTCGAGGTATTGGTACCCGGCGGAAAGGCAACGGCCGGCCCTCCATTAGGGCCTGCTCTGGGACCTCTCGGAATCAATGTGAAGGCGGTTGTTGATGAAATCAACGCCAAGACGTCTGAGTTTAACGGTATGCAGGTTCCTGTAATCGTTACTGTTGACGACAAGAAGAACTTCACTGTTTCCGTAGGTGTCCCTCCTACCACTGCCCTCATCATGAAAGAGGTCGGTCTGACGAAGGGTTCAGGAGAACCTAACGTCCAGAAGGTAGGAGATCTTCCGCTCGAGGCTGCTGTTCGCATTGCCCGCATGAAGACAGATGATATGATATCATATGACCTGAAAAACCGCGTAAAAGAGGTTATCGGGACGTGTGTGAGTGTCGGTGTCACGGTTGAAGGGATGGATCCAAAGGCGATCTTCCCAAAGATCAATGCAGGCGAATACGACAGCATTCTCAGTGAATAGACTATGAAAACCTATAGAAGATCCGAATTTCGGGTCGTTGAACTATGGAGAAAATGAATGGTTGATAGGGTCCAGATTCTGGATGCCGTGAAAGCGGCAATGGAGGCAGCGCCTGAACGTAAGTTCCAGGAGAGCATTGAAATTTCAGTGAATCTCCGGAATATCGACATGTCGCAGCCAAAAAACCGTATTGATGAGACGATGATTCTTCCACAGGGCACAGGACAGCCACAAAAGATCTGTGTTCTTGGGAAAGGAGATATCACCACTCAGGCGAAAGCTGCAGGTGTAGACCTCATCATCGGACCTGAAGAGATCGAGCGTCTGGGAGGAGAACCCCGTGAAGCCCGCTTATTTGCGGACGAGTACCGGTTCTTCCTCGCAGAACCCGCTGTCATGCCGCTTGTCGGTCGCTGGCTCGGTACGCGCCTCGGTCCTCGCGGTAAGATGCCCACCCCTGTTCCGCCAACGATGGATGTCGGCCCTACGGTCGAACGTCTACGCAAATCTGTAAAGTTCCGTTCAAAGGACAAGACCACCTTCCACGTGAAGGTCGGCTCTGCCGGTATGGAACCAGATGCGCTTGTAGAGAACATCGAAGCGGTAATGCACAGGGTTGAGGGGTCACTGGAGAGCGGTGCAATGAATATCCGGTCAGTGTATGTAAAGACATCCATGGGTCCGGCAGTGAGGATTATATAATGGGATTATATACCACCAACCTGCCACAGTGGAAACAGGATCAGGTAGCGGAGATGATCTCGCTTGCAGGGGAATACGCACTTACAGGTCTTGTAGATCTGCATGGTATTCCTGCAAAACAGATGCAGGAGATGCGCCGTGACCTTCGGGGTAAGGCCATCCTGCGTATGACGCGAAATACTCTCGTCGAGCATGCCTTCACCGAAATGGGTGAGCCGATTGATGGCATCACCACATACATTGATGGACACAGTGCACTGATCTACACGAACGACAACCCATTCCAGCTGTACAGGAAGCTCCAGCAGACGATGACCAAGATGGCAGCACGCCCCGGCGATATTGCGCCTGAGGACATTGTCGTCGAGAAGGGTCCCACCAGCTTTAAGCCGGGCCCCATCGTTGGAACATTCCAGCAGGCAGGTCTTCCTGCCGCAATTGAAGGCGGAAAGGTTGTCATACGCGAGAGAAAGGTCTTTGTCAAAGCAGGCGAAGAGATCAACGCAAAGCAGGTTGAAGTCCTGTCTAAGCTTGATATCCGTCCAATTGACGTTGGCCTGAGTCTTCAGGTAGCCTACTACGATGGCACATTCTTTGAGCCGTCCACGCTGGCAATCGATGAGACTGAATATTACAACAATGTGGTTCTGGCAGCCCAGCAGGCATTCAATCTTGCTGTTTATGCAGCCTATCCGACTGCACAGACGATTGAGCCTATCTTTACAAAGGCTGCAGGCGAAGCTCGCAGTCTTGGTGTTGAGGCCGCAATATACACGAAAGACATTGTTGAACTGATTATCGGACGTGCATCACTTCAGGCAAAAGCCCTGAAAGGGATGACTGAATAATATCATATTTGAGGTGAATACGAAATGGAATACATCTACGCAGCACTTGTTCTGCACAACGCAGGAAAAGACGTAACTGAGGAAGCTGTTACCGCAGTTCTGGTAGCAGCAGGCATTGAAGTTGAGGACTCCCGTGTAAAGGCACTTATCGCAGCACTTGATGGTGTCGACATTGAGGAAGCTGTCGCAAAGGCAGCAGCAGCACCAGTCGCAGTTGCAGCAGCACCTGCAGCAGCTGAGGCAGCACCTGAGGAAGAGGCAGAGCCAGAGGAAGAAGAAGACGAAGAGGGCGGCATGGCCGGTCTCGGCGCACTCTTCGGCTAATCCTTTTTTTCTTTTCGTTCAGCAATAGTTTCCGTTTCTGGCTTTTTTGAGTTTATTCCACAGTTGTTTTCGTTCTTTCCTGTTCTTTGGCATAAATCTACACAAATCGAGCCTCATTTATGCGCTCACGTCTGATGGGTATTAATGTCACGTATTAGCCATGGGTTTCAGTTATTCAAAGAAACTTTTGGTATACTCAAAAAAGATCGGGAGATGCTTCTTTTTCCGATTATCTCAGGGATTGCTATTCTGCTTGTGGTAGCAACGTTTCTTTTGCCGCTTGCTTTCTCAGGCATGCTCGCTGAAACAGGTTCGGGCGGTTCGATTCTTCTTTATGTCCTTCTGTTTGTTTTCTACGTTGTGATCTTCTTTTTGTCCTTCTGTTTGTTTTCTACGTTGTGAGTTACTTCATTGTAATCTACTTTAACACAGCACTTGTCAGTTGTGCCCTGATTCGCCTGGATGGCAGGGATCCGACATTTATGGATGGTATTCATGCGGCTTCTGCACGCATCGGGAAGATCCTCTCGTGGACACGTATCGCAGCAACGGTGGGTCTCATTCTGCGGCTCATCCGTGGTGACGGGGACAATCTTCTCGTATCGCTTGCATCAGCCCTTCTTGGGGCAGCATGGTCACTTGCCACGTTCTTTGTAATTCCCGTGATTGTGGTGGATGATGTGGGTGGATTTGCTGCGATTGAACGGTCGTGGAAACTTTTTAAATCAACCTGGGGTGAGACGGTGGTCGGTTCGTTCTCTCTGGCTCTGGTCTTCATTCCCGCTATTCTCCTGCTTTTGGTGGGTGTGTTCGTTGTGATGGCTGGTTCATTTGAGGTGGGTCTTGCGATCGCTATGGTGGCGCTGCTCCTCTGGGTGGTTTCCGCTGTTCTTTATGGAGCGTTGCAGGGCATCTTTGTCGCTATCATGTACCGGTATGCGACCACAGGTGAGGTGCCCGGATGCGATTGACCGTTCTCTTGTTGAAGGTGCCTTTGTACCGAAGGGGTCCCGTCAGTGATCGTCAGGGATCTGGCCGCCTCACCGGTCAGTGATGCCCGGGACGGCACTCATCTCTGCGAACTGCTGCACCCGTCTCATTTCTCCGGTGCGGTGAGTTGTCGTTTCAGTCTTGCTCATGCATATCTGGAGGCGGGTGAGACGTCATACCCGCATCGTCTCGTGGAGTCTTCTGAGGTATATTACATCCTTGCCGGTACCGGTCTGATGCATATCGGGGGCGAGTCGGCAGAGGTGCACGCCGGGCAGGCAGTCTATATCCCGGCCGGTGCGGAGCAGTTCATCGCAAATACCGGTGGTGTGCGTCTGGAATTTCTTGCAATTGTTGATCCGATGTGGTCTGCAGCAGATGACGAACGTGTGGCCTGAATCCGGTCATACGGGTTTCATCGTCATGCTTATCTCCTGTATGGCACAACGGCATTACTATGGTGCGGGGTGGCCGTCTGACGATTATCCTCCTCGTTATTCTCCTCTTTTTATCGTTGCAGGTCTCCTTTCTGCGTTTCTTGCGGGTGTCGTGGTCTCTTTTATTGAATTGCCCTGCACGGGTGGTGTGTATCTTGCCATCCTTGCGATGCTCTCCGGTTTGGGTGTGTGGGCTGCGGCAGCCCTCCTCGCTCTATATAATAGTATGTTTGTTTTGCCGCTCATTGCGATCATCATTGCTGCTGTCGCAGGGTTCCCTCCGGAACAATTAACAGTGATTCGACTGGAGTACCGACAGCACCTTCGGCGGGCGGGTGGGTGTGTACTGATTCTTCTTGGCGCGCCAGTTCTCCTCTGGTTTTCTGTATAGTGGGCATCCGGGGCGTATGTGCATCATCCGGAGGGCTCGTGGTGGTATGCTGCGGGGTGTTGTCCCGGCGGTTTGTATGATTGAATCGTATCTGTTGTGGAGAATCCAATGCAAACGTTTATAAATTTGATGTGCATATTTTGTGAACGAATGCGATATGCAATATGGCATGTCAGGTTACACGCGATATGGCCGGCACACTGATTCACGAAAATGGGCGAGCTAGTACAATAGGGGGCGATTGGAATATGAAACAAAAACCGGGGAAAATCCTCGTAATGGATGATGAGGACAATATCCGTACAATTACCTGTATTCTTCTTGAAAAGATGGGATACGATCCGATGGCAACTCCGGACGGCGAGACTGCTGTCGAGGAATACCGGAGGGAATTCCTTATCGGTAATCCGTATGATGTAGTAATTATGGATATTAATGTCCCCGATGGTATGGGTGCAACGGAGGCAATTAAGAAGATGAAGACCATCGATCCGGGTGTCTGTGCCATTGTCACCAGTGGACTTGTGTCCGAGATGAATTACGATGAATTATATGAGCAGGGATTTTCAGGAGTGCTGAAAAAACCCTACCGATCCACAAATCTCCGTGAGATCCTCGAATCCGTACTTGATTACTAAATAAACCCCGTAAATCGTTCTCTCATTTTCCACTCTGTGTCCGGGCAGTGCCGGCCCAGACACACTGTCCGTATGATATACACCCGTCTCCAAGGGGGTATCCGGTATTAATGACATATTCGTGGCCTGATGCCACGATGGTTTCGTGGATGGCTGATTCTATCGCCCGGTTGTATGCTACGCCTCCACTTAGGGCAACTTTTTTATACCCCTTATCTTCTGCGGCCATGACTGCGATCTCGGCAATGCCTGTTGCCAGTGTCCGCTGGAAGGATGCCGCGATGTCTGCGGTCCGTTCATGCTTCATCCGGGAGAATGCCTCTCTGAGGAGGGCTGAGGTGGAGAGAATCGTTCGTTCATTGTCCTGGGTGAACTCCCGATCCCAGAGGGTGGCTGTGCCCGGAACCGCAGTCGTCTCCAGTACCTGTGCCGGTTCCCCGTCAAAGGTGCGTTCCCGGCAGACGCCGAGGAGTGCTGCTGCGGCATCCAGAACGCGTCCGGTGCTGGAGGAGATGGTGACATTGAACCGTCGCTCCACCTGTTTCTCCAGCACACCAAGGGCGGTGGCATCCCATCCGCGGGCCGTCAGGAGTGTTGATGTCTCTTCTTCAGGGAGAATGCCATAGAGCATGCGCTCAGGATACCGGGTGGCAAGGTCGCCTCCCGGCATCATCACCGGTTCGAGGTGGCCGACGCGGGTAAGGTCGGGTACTGTGCCTGCAAAAATTTCTCCGCCCCAGACTGTTCCGTCTTCACCGTAGCCGACCCCGTCAATTGCGATGCCGATGCA
>Ga0075124_10001569_pt1 | contig 10635 bp, 10 predicted proteins | sample AntAceMetag02UKS_FD_69809 | JGI IMG/M metagenome (GOLD analysis project Ga0075124, IMG submission 69809) | Saline lake microbial communities from Ace Lake, Antarctica - Antarctic Ace Lake Metagenome 02UKS | ecosystem: Environmental > Aquatic > Non-marine Saline and Alkaline > Saline | place... | reverse complement strand
ATTAGTTTAAGTGCGGGAGATTGACATCTTCCAGCAGATAAAGTTTTTTTTGTTTTTATATATCCATGTAACAAGGGTGAAATTTTAAACCCAATGAGAAGGTCTAAGGCTTGTCGTGTGTGTTGTGCGTACACTACATCCATATGTATAAGAGTAGGATTTGTAATGGCATAGGTAATGGCAGAACGAGTTATTTCGTGAAATTTAATGCGTTTGGTCGTAAGGGGTAATTGAAATAGGTCACATACGTGCCATGCAATGGATTCGCCTTCACGGTCATCGTCCAACGCTAATAGGACATCACTCGCTTCACGGATACCTTTACGTAAAAAGGAGATTTGCCGTGTTTTAGATGGAATATCATGAAATGTAATAGAATGATGTATGAAATCAATGCAATTCAAATCGTTCATGGTTCGTAAATGACCGCAACTTGCAAAACATTTATATCCTACTCCTAAAAATTGTTCAATCGTTTTACATTTTGTAGGCGATTCAACAATTACTGCAATATAAGTCATACCTATATATGGGTGTTCCTATTAAATCCATTTTATTGTATAGTATGATGACGATATTGTCCCCACGTTATATTCAAGGGCACAATTGGGGGGTCGTCTACATTTAAATTTTGCATATCCAATTTGTTACCTCGCTGTAAGGCACTATCTATATATATTTCTTTTAAATATTTACCAACTAAAAATGCACCTTCGTGTTGGTCAATTTCGTTATGTTCTATTTGATGTAATATATGTATGAACTTGGACATTATCTCTAAACTTAATTCATCTTTTTTTAGACGATTAAAAATATCTGTATAGTATGTAAATAAAAAGGAACACTTGTTTTCTAACAAAGAATACAATTGTGACTCTTCCATAGAAGCATGTTTTGATTTTAATTGAATCATGGTATCCACGTCTGCTTGAATTTTGGAACTATGATTTCTTTCTCTAATGTTATTTGTGACATCTTCTACATTATTGGCATGTATCATTTTACCCAATTGTAGCCTATCGTGTTCGTTCATAGTATTATAAAAGTATCCCTTTTAAATTATAAAAAAATATTACACTATATTATAATGCGTAAAAAATATAAAGGAGGAACTAGTACAACGGTTGCCCCCGTATTGTCTTATCCGCTAGAAGACGGGGCTGCAAGCCAACGCGAAAGTGCTATGATGACATCTTCTAATATGAATGCAAAACAACAAGCACAAATTAACCAGCACGGTGGAAGTAAATGTCCTTATTGCAATCAAGCGATATCCAAACGTTCTACACGTTGTAAACGTTCTAAACATTGTTCTTGTTGTAAACGAGCGATATCCAAACGTTCTACACGTCGCAAAACAAAATCTTCCAAAAGACGTTTCAAAAAGTATACAAGAGGAGGTAATGCAACCAATCGTGTTACGGTTCCCTCCTTCTCACCCAATACAGTAAGTCCAACGAATGCAAATTCTATATCGGTTTCAACCAATAGCACTAGTTTACAATCCAATGCAAATGCAAGCGGAGATTGTTATGCTACAAACTCTTGTTAGAAATGGTTTGAATAGAGAAGATTTCATGATAATATTATCACAATATAGACTATGAAATCAAGTGATATTACATTGACCCTATTCATTATTATTGTATTCATTGCACTATTCCTAGTGAATATATTATCGGTTGGTATTAAGAATATTGAAGACAATTGGCCAACGTATCGGTGTAATCCGGTCGTTATGCCATTTGCAGGATTATTTGGACAAGACGCCACTCAAAATTTTACATATTGTATTCAAACCATGCAGTCCAATTATATGGATTTTTTGTTACAACCCATGAACTACAATCTAGACATTATTAGTAATTTAGGTGCATCTATAACGGGTGATATTGATTCTATACGAGCATTTATAAACAATTTGAGAAATGATATCACTTCTATGATTCAAGATGTATTTAGTGTATTTTTAAATATATTAATTGAATTCCAAACAATCATCATGTCTATCAAAGATATGGTAGGTAGAATAACGGCAATATTAACCACTCTTCTTTACACCGTGTCTGGTTCCATTACAACGATGGAGAGTGTATGGGCAGGTCCACCTGGTCAGTTGGTTAAAGCATTACAAGGATTATGTTTTCATCCAGATACTTTATTATGTTTGGAAGATGGTCAAACCGTGAAAATAAAAGACATTGAATTGAACAGTGTATTAAAACACCCAAAGGGTTGTTCTGGTGCCGTAGTTCAAAGTGTTATGAAAATAAGTAATTTAAACCACGGACGACACCGAGAAACCTTGTACGATATGAAAGGAGAAGGGAATACTTCCTTTTTAGTATCTGGATGTCATTTGATCTACGACCAAGATATCCAAGATTTTATTCCAGTACAAGAGTGGATACAAAGACACCCAACGGATGGAACCCAAAGCAATGAAAATCATGATGTCTTATATTGTTTAATTACATCCAATCATACCATTCCAATTGGTAATTGGTTATTCCATGATTGGGAAGATAACAATGGTTCTTATGCAAAAACATTAGGTTAGAATTATATAATACTATCATATGAATAACATTTATGACGATATATCCAACTTATATACTAAAAGTAGTTTCTCCGATAGATATGCTGGCGATATATGGATAACCATTATACTATGCATCCTTGTATTTTTAGTATTTAATTATTATATAATTATCAATAATACTCAACCTATAGTAGATGATTGGGCAAATCAACGATGTAATCCATCGGTGATTCCATTTGCAGGAATGATAAATGCACCACAAGGAACATCGTCGATTGAATATACTGGTGAAAATTTTGAATATTGTATCCAAAATATATTAAGTGACCTTATCCAGTATGCACTTGCTCCTATCCAATATATATTAAGTATTCAAACCACGGTTATGAATGACTTGAGTTCAGCCATTCATGCGGTAAGAGGATTGTTTGACACTATACGTGACAGTATAGAAGAACAAGGGTCCGATTTATTCAATCGTTCTCTCAACATCACGTTGCCAATCTTATACATGATACGTAAAATGGAAGCCATGATGGGTAAAACCCAAGGTGCCATCGTAAGTGGTATATATACACTGTATGGCGGATTTCTAACCATGGAAAGTGGATTTTTATTTATTTATGAATTCAGTGTAAATCTATTATGGATAATATTTACGTTTATAATGATTTGTTTTGCCGTCGGATGGCTTTTTCCACCCACTTTAGCGGCGGGTTTTGCAGCAGCAACCTTTTTGGCGTTATTGTTAATACCCATTGTAATCTTTGTAGTGATAATGAACAGTATGAACGATGTATTTGCTTCCTCCAATCCTTCTACGCCACCCTATGTTCCTGGTTATTGTTTTCTAGGAGACACTCCAATACATACCAAACAACGAGGTTTCATCCCTATGAAAGATTTAGAATTAGGCGAGGTATTGTACGATGATAATGTGGTAACTTCCATTATGAAATCTACTTCCAAAGGTACCGTATTTTATAAGATACATAATGTCATTGTATCAGGAGGTCATCCCGTATTGGAAGAGAACCGAGGATGGGTAATTGCCTCGTGTCATACCGAAAGTCGTCGTATAGATGATATTAAGGAACCCTATATATATTGTATCGGTACACAACATAAAACAATCCGTATTCAAGATTTATTATTTACAGATTGGGATGAATTAGACGATGAAGACATGCAAGCCTTAAAACATCATCCAGACCTTGAACACTATTTACCTGAAACCTTTACACTTTCAGACGTTCATACGTATTTAGACGGGGGTGTACACCCCAATACACGTATCCGTTTAAGCACGGGAGAGATTGTATGTATGCATGCGTTAAACGTTGGGGATATCTTATGGTACGGTGAGACGGTTGAAAGTATTATTCGCGTAAAAACAGATGATATTTATGCGTTTTATGATATATCCTATAAAGGAGAACCGGTCGTGTCTGCCACTAAAAACATAGACATTGTTTTGCTAGATTCGTACCCCGATGCACTTACTTGGACTAAAATAGAGGCTCCTCCTGAATGCATTCATATTATTACAAATAAGAACGGATTTCAAATGAAACACGTATTTATCGGAGATTATAATCGGGGTATAGATAGATATATGACCGATGAAATTTTAAATAAAGCTTACCGTAAATTATAATTTTATCTTTGTATTAACTATATGACGTTTATAAACATATTTGGCGAAAAATTATCTATAAGGAATTTGATTTTAATACTAGTGGTAGGTATGTTTATAGGTACGAATGTATGGTGTAGCTGTTCTGGAGGTTTACTTGAAGGTTTTCAATCGGGTATACAGATTACAATGGCCGCTCTTGATTATAGCATGCGTAAAGGGGTTCCCGTTTCATGGAAGGATAAAGGATTCGTTGGAACCGGTGTATTTACACCGAAAGATTGGTATAATCAATTAAAGAATAACGTGGGTGGAAGTGTTCCTTTACCGGAAGGAGAATTATTATTGTTTAAGGAGAATACTTTTGACCCAACGTGTTGCCCTTCTACTTATTCCAACTCTTCTGGTTGCGCATGTATATCTATAGAACAAATGAAATATTTGAATGAACGAGGAGGAAACCGAACTTTAAATGGTGAGTATTAATTATGATACAAATATAAAATTAACACGATCAAGAGAATCATAAAACATAAGAATACATACTTTTCACGTCGTTTTAATTGAGTTAAATCTTTTACTTGTTTTGGTTTATAATGTTCATAATAGTGCGCCATGGCTTCTTCAAACGTTAACGTTGGTTTCCGTAAAGAGGCATTCACTCTATTATGTATAAAATGCGTCCATCGCATCAAGGATTGTCTTGAGTCTAAATAAGGTGTAACTGGATAAGTATCTAACAACACACTGAATTGATTCCCAATCTCTTCTATAGGTAAAAACAATGGTAGATTTTGATAGAATTCATAATATTTTTTTTTAATGACCTCGTTTGGCGTATAGGGATAGGTCAAGGCAATGGTATGTAATACAAACCAATAAGGTGGACCCCATATATCTGGTTCTAGCGTCATGTTAAAGGATATAAAGAAGTTTTAATTACAAGAATAGCGTAATGACAAATACGAATTCTTGTAATAACTGTTTAGAATACGGACATTCTTTTCATCAATGCAAAAAACCAATTACGAGTTTAGGTATGATTGTCTTTAAATACGATAAATATAATATACCTAATTATTTACTCATATGTAGAAAGGATTCTTTAGGATATGTAGATTTCATGCGAGGAAAATATAATCCAAATAATCCATTTTATCTTCAAAATATTATTAATGAGATGACTATCCACGAGAAAGAAAGATTGTTGACTAAACCATTTGATACATTATGGAAAGAATTATGGGGTGGAAATATAGGCATTCAATATAAAGGTGAGGAACAATTGTCAAGGGATAAATATAATAAAGTAGTTCAAGGAATACATAATAAACAAAGTCATTATACATTGCAATCTTTGATTGCCTCTTCCAGCACACAATGGACGGAGCCCGAATGGGGGTTTCCAAAAGGACGCAGAAATTATCAAGAAAAAAATATAAATTGTGCGCTTAGAGAATTTGAAGAAGAAACTGGATATCCTTCCACCTCACTGAATATAATGCAAAATATAATGCCATTGGAAGAGGTATTTACAGGGTCAAACTATAAGTCATACAAACATTGTTATTATACTGCCCATATGGATTCCGATGTACCTACCGTAGGAATACAGAAAACCGAAGTGAGTGATATGAAATGGGTAGACTTCAACCATGCTATACAGATGATACGGGAATATAATATTGAAAAAAAAAATATCATGGAACGTGTAAATAAAATAATATGTAAATATAGAATATATATATAATATTGATATGCAAACCTATAAGAAACCAATGATACGCAAAAAAAAGTTAGTAGAGCAAACCTATAAGAAACCAATGACACGCAAAAAAAAATTGGTAGACCAAACCTTAAACCTACAAAGACAAGACATAGAATTACAAAATAGAATACAAGCAACAAGTGGAGAATATTCTTATTTGTATCCATCTTTGGATGACCCCAACTTTAATGTGTCTATCGCTTCACGAAAAGAATTTTACGATACTAGGTACGAAAGACCGAAGGATAAAGGTAATATAGAAGATATATCCGATGCATTATGTAATGCATCCTTTGAACTTGCACCACATCAAATGTTTGTAAGAAACTTTTTATCTTTTCAAACCCCTTATAATGGTATGCTTTTGTTCCATGGATTAGGTAGCGGAAAAACGTGTTCCGCCATTAGTGTTTCGGAAGAAATGAGGAATTATTTAAAACAAATGGGTCTTTCCCAAAGAATCATTATTGTTGCTTCACCAAACGTACAACAAAATTTTTATTTACAAATGTTTGATGAACGAAAACTAGAATTGATTGATGGATTATGGAATATACGAGCATGTACAGGTAATAAATATTTAAGTGAAATTAACCCCATGCATATGAAAGGATTGACGAAAGATAAAGTCATCCGTCAAATCAAACGTATCATACAGTCTGCTTATTTATTTTTAGGATACATTGAATTTGCAAATTATATTAAAAAAAAATCGGAAGTATCCAGTGAACTAACCATTTCACAAAAAACAAAAGTTATAAAACAAAAATTGTTGAAAACGTTTCAAAATAGGTTGATTATAATTGATGAAATACATAATATTCGTATGACCGAAGATAATAAGGATAAACTCGTGTCGGCAGAACTGTTGAAACTAGTAAATAATGTACCTCATATGCGTTTGTTGTTATTGTCTGCAACCCCCATGTATAACACGTATAAAGAAATTATATGGATTTTGAATTTACTGAATATAAACGATGGACGGTCTACCCTTCAAGTCAATGACGTATTTCAAAGCGATGGTTCATTTAAAGTAGACGAGGAGGGCGAAGAAATAGGAAGGGACATGTTAACTAGGAAAGCAACTGGATATGTATCTTTTGTGCGCGGCGATAATCCATACACATTTCCTTATAGACTATGGCCCAATGATTTTGAACCAAGTAAAACCTTGGGACAGGTAACCATGCCCACACAACAAATGAATGGAATGACGATTCTGCAACCCATTGAAATGTTACATTTATATTTTACAGAAATTGGTACAGTACAAGAAAGGGGATACCAGTACATCCTCCAGCAATTTAAAGAAGACACCGGTAAACATATGCCGTCTTTTGAAAATATGGAAAAATTTGGGTATACCATGTTACAACGTCCGTTGGAAGCACTCAATATTGTATATCCGCATTCTAAATTAGAAGAAGAAGGAAAACGGATAGATCCCAAAGAATTGGTTGGAAAGAATGGATTGAAACGAATTATGAAGTATAAAGAAACTACAACCCCTTTATCTAGAGGTGAATTTGAATATAGAACGACGGAATACGGACGTTTATTCTCTTTAACAGAGATTGGAAAATATAGTTGTAAAATTGAAAATATATGTAAAACCATTGCAAGGTCGGATGGAATCATCCTAATATACTCTCAGTATATTGATGGAGGATTGATTCCGATGGCCCTTGCCTTAGAAGAAATGGGGTTGCGTAGAGCGGGAGGGAAATCCTTATTTAAAACACAAGTGTCTCAACCCATAGACGCAAATACATTTCAACCTAAATCAAGTGGAATATTTTCACAAGCATCCTACGTTATGATAACGGGTGATAAAGCATTGTCTCCCGATAACGTATCTGACTTGAAACGATGCACGGATATAGACAACAAAGACGGTGAGAAAGTAAAAGTGATATTGATATCTCAAGCGGGGTCAGAAGGATTAGATTTCAAATACATTCGTCAAGTCCATGTATTAGAGCCATGGTATAATATGAACCGGATCGAACAAATCATTGGAAGAGCGGTTAGACAATGTAGTCATAAAGATTTGCCATTTCAAAAACGAAACGTTCAGATATTTTTATACGGTACTTTATTATCCAATCCAAGGGAAGAAGCAGTGGATATATATGTATATCGTTTAGCAGAATTGAAAGCGATACAAATCGGGTTAGTGAGTCGTGCTCTGAAAGAAGTGTCTGTAGATTGTTTATTAAATTTTGAACAAACGGGGTTTAATGCAGACGATATGAAAATGGTAGTGAAACAAACAATGTCCACCCAACAAACGATTGATTATGTCGTTGGAGATAAACCTTTTTCTTCTACGTGTGATTATTTAAGTAAATGTACGTATGAATGTAAGCCAACCAAGGAGGGGAATCCAGTCATTTCAATGGATACTTACAATGAAACGTTTATCCAGATGAATATTGATAAAATTTTACAACGTATACGGGATTGTTATAAAGAACGTTTTTTTTATACAAAAGAACAATTAATTCACGAAATCAATGCAAATAAACATTATCCACTTATTCAAATCAATTCTGCCTTACATCAAATGGTAATAGATAACAACGAATATATAGTAGATATGTATGGACGAATTGGAAGATTAGTCAATATAGGAGAATTATATTTATTTCAACCGTTGGAAATAAACAATGTACGTATATCTAGGTATGAACGTTCCGTTCCGATTGAATATAAACGGAGAGATTTACAATTTGAGATACCGAAAGAAGAGTCTATACCGTTGTTTGAAAAAAAGACGACAAAAAATGATGTATGGTATTCCATGAAAGAACAGTTTGAAACCTCGTTGGTCGTTCAAACCATAGATACACACACGGACGACTGGTATAAAATATGTAGTGTGGTTATACCACATTTAAAGCAAGACGGGTGGAAACAAGAATTATTAGAGACATTTATTGTACATCATATTATAGAATCCTTATTGTTTGAAGACACCCTTTCATTATTAAATTATATGGAAACCTTAACCGAACAAGACGATGTATTGTTAAACCATACGCGTGCATATTTTAAACATAAGTTTGTTCCTTCTAAAGATAGGATTGGAATACAACTTCAAAATTTAGGTAAACAACAGTTGATAGTATCCTCTCCTACATTACCTCATCAATGGAGCATTGCAAAACCACAAGACTATGAAGATTTGTCTGAAGGGATTACCAAAAATATACAAAAGGTATTTCCTATTCAAGAACGGTTGAATAAATATATCGGGAGTATGGTGATATTTAAAAAGGATTATATGGTGTTTAAAATACGGGATATGTCTCAATCTAGAAACAGTGGGGCTAGATGTGACCAAGCAAGTAAAATCAAATCCATCAAAATATTAACCGATGTATTGGAAGAAACCCAGTATACGGTTAAATCCTCCTTTTCAAGATATGAACTATGTATTATTCAAGAGTTTTGGTTCCGACACAAAGATTTAGAACAAACCCAACAAAAGAGATGGTTTTTAACTCCATATGAATCTATTTTAATTAATGAATTATAACCGAAAAATGAAATGATTTAAAAATTATCTAATCTTTACACTATGAGTACTACATCCGTGGTTCAATCCGCAAAGAAAGCCGACATGTTACGACGGAAACAAATACAAGGAAATCATATATTTTCACAGTCCATTATAACCCATCGTCTATCTTTATCTATAGTGTATATGGATGGAAATATCAAACAAACTTTGCAAGATAATATTGAATTTGAGATTGGAGGTAAATGTATTGTAGATGGATTTGTAAAAAAGGACTCCTGTAAGGTATTGAGTTATTCTAGTGGAAGACTTCAAGGTTCAGATGTCATGTTTGATGTCGTTCTAGAATGCTTAATTTGTTGTCCGGTGGAAGGGATGATTATTGATTGTGTCGCAAAATTCATTACAGAAACGGCAGGTATCAAAGCAGAATTAGAAGGTAATAGTCCTTCTCCGTTAATCCTATATATTGCAAGAGATCATCATTATAAACATTCAGAATTTAATAATGTTCGTATTGGGGATAAGTTAAAAGCTAAAATTATAGGACAACGATATGAATTGAATGACACGTATATCTCAATCATTGCGGAATTGGTTAGTTATACGTCTTCAGACGTCAATCCAACCCAATTAACCATTAAAAAAAAGGTGAAACCTTAGGTGTAAAATCAATGGAAGGGAGATATTAGAAGATTAGGAATTAAAGATGTACGACTATATACTATATGCTATCTGTGCTAAAAACGGATATTGAGAATATGACGTTTCAACATCAAATTGAAGTGTTACGGATTCTACATGAGCGTAGTTATATTCCATTAAACGAAAATAGTAATGGTACATTTGTGAATCTTACAAAATTATCACACGAAGACGTTTCATTGTTACGCAATTATTGTGATTATGTAAATCAACAACAAAATACTATAACCTCAGTGGAAGATGAAAAAAAATATATCCAAGATACATATTTCAAACCTAATAAAGACACTACGATAAAATGAAGATATGAACGAATCTATTCTAGAACATCTGAAACCTTATATGATATATGAAGACCATTTACGAAGTTGGAATTGTATTCCAACGCTTGTAAAGAGTCCAACGCTTGTAAAGAGTCCAACGCTTGTAAAGAGTCCAACGCTTGTAAAGAGTCCAAC
>Ga0075124_10001557_pt1 | contig 10664 bp, 10 predicted proteins | sample AntAceMetag02UKS_FD_69809 | JGI IMG/M metagenome (GOLD analysis project Ga0075124, IMG submission 69809) | Saline lake microbial communities from Ace Lake, Antarctica - Antarctic Ace Lake Metagenome 02UKS | ecosystem: Environmental > Aquatic > Non-marine Saline and Alkaline > Saline | place... | reverse complement strand
AATTTTTTTTTAAATTTGTCATAATATTAAATTTTAAATTAATAATACCTGTAAAGGTATACGATCTCTATGATTCGGTGGTCCGTCAAACCACCGACCGTAGGGAGGTTTAGTTCAACAATATGTATAAGTAATGGTGAGTAATGTAATAAATATCAAAGTTTGAAGTTCGCATCAACTTTCGTTTAACTTGACAGAAATGAAGTCCGCAATCGACTACATATTTTTATACTAAACGTTGGGCAAATTGTTGTTGAATGATTTTTTGCATTTGCGACTTGAACCTATGATGTTAAAAAAAGGAGGAATAATTAACTTCCTTTTTTTTGCTATATTTACACTCGAACTAATGAAAATATTTAACTGTAGTATGCGTACTTTCTCATCATATTTCAGATTTTTATTGATCGGGGCAATTTGGTTTTTCTTGGGTTCTTATATAATTGCCCAAACAAATCACATAAATCTACAAAAGGAAACTGAACAAATTATTAACTTCCTCGAATATTCTCAACAAAAGGAGAATCATCCGCCAAACTATTACAAGGGAGAATGGCCAAGTTATATTGAAAACATAAAAACAATCCCTTTACTTGGTAAGAAAGGGAAAAAGGCATACGATTCAAATTGTATGGTAAGTGCTTCAATATTTGTTATACTTGCGGAGTATTATATTCAGCATCCCGACAACAATAAAATTAAAGATATTCTTTATAAAGCAATAGGGAATTTTGAGTATTATAGAATAGGTGAAGCTTTTCATTTTTGGCATGAATTAGAAAGAACCGAACATCTCCAAAAAGGGCGACATAAAAGAGATCCAAAAAAATACCGCCAACGGCGAGCAAATGTTTTTTATTATAAATCGCAGTTTATCAATGCAATGATGAATCTTGCCCCTGATTCGGACGACGCAGCTAATGTATGGTTATCGTATTATTTGTTTAATAAGATTTTTAGAACAGATAGTCTGATAATTCCTGATTCTCCGGGTAAATATTTGGATGAATATTCTGATATTAATCGGGAAAATATCCATTTCTATAATTTTTTTAAGAGACATGGAAAGGAAACAGGAGCATTTTTAACATGGATGAAAGAAGAAAAAAAGCTTAATTTATTCCGTATATTTCCCGGAAAGGATTTTTATATTCCATTTGGAGTTAATGACATAGATGCGGTTGTAAATGCAAATATTGTTTATTCGCTGAAAAAGATGCAGGATACGCTTTACCCTTCATATCAGAAGGCAATGGATTTTATTAATTATTGTTTTGAAACCAATAAATACCAATCAGCCGGAAATTATTATCCTACAAAATACAATCTACACTACATTACATGCAAGGCTTTTTGTAGTGGATGCACCGGTCTTGAAAAAAGTCTGCAATATATTTATTCTCAGCTTAAAAGCCAGCAATTAGAAAATGGCAGTTATCCATGCCAGATAAAAAACAATGAACTTCAGGCAAGTATTTTTGCTTTAAATTCAATGATATATCTTAAGAAGTCGGGATATAAAGGACTTGAGGAAAATATTAATAAAGTATTTGATTTTGTTTTCAGTAAGAAGCTTTCTGATAAAAACAAAATCTGGTGGACAGGAGGAATTTACTTTTCGGGAGGAACTTTTGTACGCAAATCTCATGTCTGGAAATCTGATGCTTATACAACTGCTCTGGTTCTTGAGGCTGTTTCAAATTATTATGAATAAATTAAAGAAAATTTTAATTGAATTGAATGAGACTTATATTTTTAAACCATAATTAATAATACAGAAATACTATTTTTTATTTTTATTAAAAATTGAAATCGAAATCGAAATCGAAAAAAAAATATTACTTTAGTGCTTGAATTTAAAAAAGCCCTAAAAATATATTATTATTAAAAAGATAATTCTTATATTATGTATTTCAGTTAGCACATTAGCATTAACTGCTCAAAATTTTCCTTCTTTTGTTGGATTACGTTCCGGTGTTTCTTTTCCATATTCAGGCTTCCACAGCGGAACATTAACTTCCTCCAATGGTTTTGCAAAACCAGGTAATAACTTTACTCTTGAAGCTGCACATTTTTTTTCAAAGTATGCCGGCATAGGTGCTTTAGTTGGTGTCAATATTTTTGAAATAGATACTGAGAAACTTAGCGAAGAATATTTGAATGATTATAATTCAATGTCAAATGTTTTAATTGAAACACAACCTTATATTGTAAATACATTTCTCGTAGGTTTTTTCTTCAATGCGCATATTAATAACAGTAATATCTATGCAACAAGCAAATTCTTGATTGGAAATATGTGGGTTCGGAATCCCGAATATATTTATGACTATGAATATTCACATGTTGCTTCGTTTTCAGCTTCTCAGATTAGCGAAATACAATCGAAGTTTGTCTTATATTATGGACTTGGTGCAAGGTTTGATATTTCAGAAAAACTTGCTTTAAACCTGGACATTGATTATGTAGGATCAAAATATTACTTCGATTATCAGTTTCTGAATCAGAATAACAAAGTTTTTAAAAGAGTATCATATATTTCACTTACTCTCGGAATTAGCTATTATTTCAGAACACGCTTTTGATGTTTACTTAGGTAAAAATGACACTCCCTGCCGCTAGCGGCGAGGAACCAGCCTGCCGGCTGGCAGGTATAACCCTGAAGATCCCTCGACTAAACTCGGGATCCCAGCCTGCGGCAGGCAGGAGTTCGACTAAATGTTTGCTTCACAAAATTAAAGTCTCACTGATTTAAGGTTCTATTAAACACCTGGCAAAACCATTTATTCTATGCCCCCAAATTCTTAAACGCCTCATAGACCAAAAAGACAGGCCAAACAATTGCTTTCAGGAATCCAATCACACCCATCCAAAAAGTGCAAGCACTAGAAATAAAATAAATTGCAGCTCCAATAAAGCCTAAACCATAAACCGCTCCCGCCGGAGCATTTCCTTTTATATCTTTTTTCATCTTTTTTTTCACCAAAGATAAAAATTATTCCTTGTACATCAAAATAAATAGCAGTCATTTCAATCAAGGGTGAAAATACTAAAAAGTTTTTTTGGTTAAGGTTAGGAGGCTAGTGTAGTTTATTGATAAAACTTAGTGAAACAATAAAGAACATTACATAGGGACGGCTGGGGATGCGCGAGAAAACCTATTCTGTATTTTTTGTAGAAAATTTTCCGCAGTCTTGACTTCTTGGTACTTTTGTATTAAGGCAAAAGTACAAAGAAGAAAAAACAAATTAATAGATTTCAACATTCGAAATAACTATAAATACAAGGATATACGACAAATTCTCCTAAATGAACAAGTTGGAAAAGTTTATCATCGAATTGAGCGAATTATATGAATTTCAATTAGCGTAATTCAATGAAAAAATAACAAAAACAAATTATTTGTCATATTCCTTAATTTCCAAATAATTAATTCATAAATTATTTATTACTTTTGCACCCAATTTTTAAAATACATAATATATTTAATGAAAGCAAAATACCGGGAATATAAAAACCTAAACTTAGCAAGTATAGGAGAGGATATTGAAAAATATTGGGAAGACCATAAAATATTTGAAAAAAGCGTGGTTATCCGTGAAGGACACAAACCATACGTTTTTTATGAAGGTCCTCCTTCAGCAAACGGAATGCCAGGTATTCATCATGTGATTTCCCGAACAATAAAAGATTTATTTTGCAGGTATAAAACACTTAAAGGATTTCAGGTAAAACGTAAAGCCGGTTGGGATACTCATGGTTTACCTATTGAAATTGCCACCGAAAAAACACTCGGTATAACAAAAGAAGATATTGGAAAAAGTATTTCTGTTGAAGATTATAACAACGCTTGTCGCAAAGAAGTAATGAAACACAAGGATATTTGGGATGATCTTACCAAAAATATGGGTTACTGGGTCGATCTCGACAATCCTTATATCACTTTCGATAATAAATATATTGAATCTGTTTGGTATCTTTTAAACAAGTTGAACGATAAAGGTTTGCTATACAAAGGATATACTATTCAGCCATATTCACCTGCTGCCGGAACAGGACTTAGCTCTCACGAATTAAATCTTCCGGGTTGCTACCGCGATGTAAAAGACAGCACTGTTGTTGCTCAATTTAAAGTTGTTAAAAACGAAAAATCAAATTTTTTATTTGATGATGATAATGAAGATGTGAGATTTATTGCTTGGACTACAACTCCTTGGACTCTTGCTTCGAACACAGCTCTCGGTGTTGGGAAAAAAATCAATTACACAAAAGTAAAAACATTTAATCCATATACTACAAAACCAATTTCGGTAATTCTTGGTAAAGAACTAATCGGAAAATATTTTCCTGAAAAAAATGCTGAATTGAAATTGGAAGATTATGAAGCAGGACAAAAAAATATTCCTTTCCGGATTATTGGGGATTATATTGGAAAAGATTTGGAAGGAATCTCTTACGAACAATTATTAGCTTTTGCACAACCAAAAGACGGTGATGCTTTTAAAGTTTTGATTGGCGATTTTGTTACAACCGACGAAGGTACAGGCATTGTTCATCTTGCTCCAAGCTTTGGTGCCGACGACCAAAGAGTGGCAAAACAAAATGGAATTGGTTCGCTGACTCTTGTAAATAAACAAGGAAAATGCACCAAAGAAATGGGCGAATTTGCTGGCAGATATGTGAAAAATGAATTCGATCCCAATAATGATCCCGGCAAAAAAGAAACTTTGGATATAGATATCATCGTAAAATTAAAACAAGAAAATAAAGCCTTTAAAACCGAAAAATACGTTCACTCCTATCCTCACTGCTGGCGTACCGATAAACCAATACTTTATTATCCTCTGGATTCCTGGTTTATAAAAACAACAGCTGTTAAAGACAGAATGATCGAACTAAACAAAACCATTAACTGGAAACCTACTTCTACCGGTATTGGTCGTTTTGGTAACTGGCTCGAAAACCTGGTTGATTGGAATTTATCAAGGTCGCGTTTTTGGGGTGTTGGCCTACCGATTTGGGTTACCAAAAATCGTAAAGAACAAATTTGTGTTGGCTCTGTTGCTGATCTGAAAAAAGAAATTGAGAAATCAATCGAGAAGGGATTTATGGAAACAAATCCTCTCGAAAATTATATTCCCGGAGATAATTCAACAGAAAACTATAAAACTTTTGATCTTCATCGTCCTTACATCGACAAGATTATTCTTGTTTCCCCTTCAGGAGAAAAAATGTTCCGTGAACCTGATTTAATTGATGTTTGGTTTGATTCGGGAGCAATGCCTTATGCACAAATGCATTATCCTTTTGAAAACAAAGAAGAGTTTAAAGCCAATTTCCCCGCCGATCTTATCGCCGAAGGTGTTGATCAAACAAGAGGATGGTTTTTTACAATGCACGCAATAGCTGTTATGCTTTTCGATTCTGTGTCTTACAAAACATGTGTTTCTAATGGTTTAGTTCTTGATAAAGAAGGAAACAAAATGTCGAAACGACTTGGAAATGCTGCCGATCCATTTAAAATTATAAGCCAATACGGACCTGATGCACTTAGGTGGTACATGATGACAAATTCACAACCTTGGGAAAATCTTAAATTTAACACTGTAGGAATTGGTGAAGTTCAAAGAAAATTTTTCGGAACACTTTATAATACATATGCGTTTTTTGCTCTTTATGCCAACATAGATGGCTTCGATTATTCTGAAAATGATATTGCATTTGAAAAACGCCCTGAACTCGATTGTTGGATTTTATCAGAATTAAATACTCTTATCAAACATGTTGACGAATATTATGATGATTATGAGCCTTCAAAAGCAGGAAGAGCTATTCAGAATTTTGTTGATAGTTATTTAAGTAATTGGTACGTTCGTTTATCACGAAGAAGGTTCTGGAAAGGTGATTATACTGATGATAAAATTTCTGCATACCAAACACTTTATAAATGCCTTGAAGTAATTGCACAATTATCTTCACCAATTGCTCCTTTCTTTACTGATAATTTATTTCTTGATCTTAATAAAATTACAAAAAAACACGATGTGGAATCTATTCATCATACAGATTTCCCAAAAGTTAAAGAAGAGCAGATTGATAACGATTTGGAAGCAAGAATGCAGCTTTCGCAGAAAATTTCTTCTATGGTTTTATCTCTAAGAAAGAAAACTAAAAATAGAGTTCGTCAACCACTTAATAAAATTATGATTCCTGTTCTTGATAAGGATTTCCAAAAGCAAATAGAAGCAGTTGAAGACCTTATTTTATCAGAAGTTAACGTAAAAGAAATTGAATATATTTCTGATTCATCCGGCATTTTGGTTAAAAAAATCAAACCTAATTTTAAAACATTAGGACCGAAATACGGAAAGTTAATGAAACAAATTTCTCAGGCAATAAGCAACTTTAATCAGGAAGATATCAGTACATTCGAATCAACGAAAAAACATGAATTATCTTTGGCAAACGAAAAAATAGAGATAACAATTGAAGACGTTGAAATAATAACTGAGGATATTCCCGGATGGGTTGTATCAAATATAGATAACTTAACAGTTGCTCTGGATATAACAATTACAAAAGAGTTGGAAAAAGAAGGAATTGCCAGAGAGATAATTAACAGAATCCAAAACCTTAGGAAAGACAATGGTTATGAGGTTACTGATACTATCGCCGTGCAAATCGAAAAAAATAATGCAATTATTGATGCAGTTAACAATAATATTTCTTATATTTGTTCAGAAACTTTAGCAGATAATCTGGAATTTATTGATAAAATTAAAAGCGAGGAATCAGTAATTATTGATTTAAATAGTGATCTTCAAATCACAATAAATATAAAAAAGACAAGTTAATACATTTGCTCAAATATTTAGTTTCTATATAATAATATGAAATATGAAAACTACTAAAACAAAAAAAACAAGATACTCAAGCGAAGAATTACAGGAATTTAAAGAATTAATTCAGGTAAAACTTGAAAAAGCACAACGAGATCTAAAAATGTTAACCGATGCTTATACAAACAATAATGAGCATGGAACCAATGATACTTCTCCAACCTTTAAAGTTTTAGAAGAAGGTTATCAGGTTCTTTCAAAAGAAGAGAATAGTAAATTAGCTGCTCGTCAGCAAAAATTTATTCAAAATCTCGAAAATGCTCTAATTAGAATTGAAAATGGTTCTTATGGAATTTGCAGAGCTACCGGAAATCTTATTTCTAAAGAAAGACTAAGAAGTGTACCTCATGCTACATTGAGCATTGCTGCAAAAAACAAACAATACGATTAATATTGTTTATTATTAATTTCTTTATCAAAAAAATATTTTGAAAAAATCTTTCATAATAATATTTCTGGTTTTATTTATCGATCAGGCATTAAAGTTTTGGATAAAAACTACAATGCATCTTGGTCAGGAAACCAATGTGATGGGTGATTGGTTTATTTTGCATTTCACTGAAAATTACGGAATGGCATTTGGGTTTCAATTTGCCGGCGAATTTGGTAAACTTTTTCTCAGCATTTTCAGAATACTCGCCATAATAGCAATTGGCATTTATATTTATAAAATTTCTCAGAAAAAGCATAGTGCGGGGCTTTTAATTAGTTTATCTCTGATATTTGCCGGAGCTCTTGGAAATATTATTGACAGTGCTTTTTACGGATTAATATTTAGTGAAAGCAATTTTCATCAAGTAGCATCATTTATGCCTGAAGATGGAGGTTACGGTACATTTCTTCATGGAAGAGTAGTTGATATGTTTTATTTTCCTGTTTTAAAAGGAACATTCCCAAGCTGGCTTCCGTTCTGGGGTTCCGAAAGATTTATCTTCTTTCGTCCTGTATTTAATATTGCAGATTCTGCAATAACTATCGGGGTTTTTATTTTATTATTTTTTCAAAGAAAAGTCTTTACAAAATAAATTAGCTCGCAAAATAACTATAGAGGTATCAAATAGGAATTTCTTTTTGTACGATGCAGAATAAAGGATTATTAAATTCATTTATCCCGATATACTTCGCTATTGGGATTCGTTCAACTTACAATTTTAAATGTACTTTGTTTTTGAAATTTGAGCTTCACGAATAAATTAATAAGACAATATCAGGCAATTTTATTCCTATAAACAGAAAAAGTTTGTATGGATTAATTTCTATTGTTTTCCCGTTTTTTCTTTATTTCTGTTTTTCTATTGAAAAAAAATCCAACTAAATATTCCTTATTATTTCATTCAAAATTATATCTTTGTGCAAATTATTTTTTCAAATTATGGCAAATCAAACAAAAGGAAAAATTGCGCAAATTATTGGGCCTGTAATAGATGTATCATTTGAACAGGATAGTAATTTACCTCATATTTATGATGCACTTGAAGTAAAAAACGATAACGGTCTTTCAATAATTCTTGAATGTCAGCAAGATATTGGAGAAAACACAGTAAGAACAGTTTCAATGGATTCGACTGATGGATTACGACGTGGCATGGAAGTAATATCAACAGGGAAACCTATTTCAATGCCTGTAGGAGATCAAATCCGTGGACGGCTTTTCAATGTTATTGGTGATCCTATTGATGGACTTGGCGAAGTTGACAAAACAAACACACTACCTATACATAGAGATCCTCCAAAATTTGAAAATCTTACAACTCAGGCTGAAGTACTTTTTACAGGAATCAAAGTAATCGATTTAATTGAACCTTATGCAAGAGGTGGTAAAATTGGATTATTCGGTGGTGCCGGTGTTGGAAAAACCGTAATCATTATGGAGCTTATTAATAATATTGTAAAAGCATATTCCGGTTTATCTGTATTCGCAGGCGTAGGAGAAAGAACACGTGAAGGAAACGATCTTTTAAGAGAAATGGTCGAATCAGGCGTTATTAAATATGGTGAGGAATTCAACAAAAACATGAAAGAAGGAGGCTGGGATCTTTCAAAAGTTGATATGAATGAGGTGATAAAATCTCAGGCTGCTTTAACTTTTGGCCAGATGAATGAACCTCCAGGAGCACGTGCACGTGTTGCATTATCAGGATTGACACTTGCAGAATATTTCCGCGATGGTGATGAAAAATCCGGCGGAAATGATATTCTTTTTTTTATGGATAATATTTTCCGTTTTACTCAAGCCGGATCAGAACTATCTGCATTACTCGGAAGAATGCCATCAGCAGTAGGTTATCAACCAACTCTGGCAACTGAAATGGGGATAATGCAAGAAAGAATTACATCAACAAAAAAAGGATCAATTACATCAGTTCAGGCGGTTTATGTGCCTGCAGATGACTTAACTGACCCTGCTCCTGCTACAACTTTTGCTCACCTTGATGCTACTACAGTTTTAAGTCGAAAAATTGCAGAACTTGGAATTTATCCTGCTGTAGATCCATTAGATTCAACATCAAGAATTCTTTCTCCTAAAATTGTTGGAGAAGAACATTATAAAACAGCTCAAAAGGTAAAAGAAATTCTTCAGAGATATAAAGAACTTCAGGATATTATTGCAATTCTTGGAATGGAAGAATTATCAGAAGAAGATAAAATTGTTGTTCACAGAGCAAGACGTGTACAACGTTTCCTTTCTCAACCTTTCCATGTTGCCGAACAATTTACAGGATTAAAAGGAACTATTGTTTCTATTGAAGATACTATTAAAGGATTTAACATGATTCTTGATGGCGAAGTTGATGAATATCCTGAAGCTGCCTTTAACCTTGTTGGTACAATTGATGAAGCAATTGAAAAAGGTAAAAAAATACTGGAAGAAAATAAATAAGGAAAATAATTTATTGAATAAAATGCGAATCGAAATAATTACACCAGATAAAACAATTTTTGAAGGAGATGTAAATTTAATTCAAATACCCGGAATCGACGGGTCTTTTGAAATCCTTAATAACCATGCTCCATTAATTTCTGTTTTAAAAAAGGGAGAAATTAAAATTACTGACAAAAATAAAAACAGTCAATTTTTTGAAATCAATGGAGGTGTAATTGAAGTTTTAAAAAATAAAGTCTTGATTTTAGCTGAATAAAATTATTACAAAAAAATATTTTTTTAATAAATCCAAAATCGTAATAATTTATTGAAAATAAAGATATAGAGGTAAATGAGCGTAAATTTCCTCTTATTAATTAAATTCTAATTTGTTTTTTTTATTTCAAATATTTATTTACATTTGAAAAAAAAACATTATGGCAAATATTTTTAATTTTTTCGTTTCACTATTTAAAAAAAAGGTTTCTCCGGAAACTATCAAAGTTGAATTAAAAGGAACTGCTGCTACTTTTAATATTACTTATAAAATAAAAAATAAAAAACCCATCCAAAATCCTGAAGTAAAAAGCGGCTGGACTAATTCATTCAAAGTAAAAAGCGGTGATTATTATTATTTTTCGGCTCAGGCAAACAGCAGAAATGCCACAGTACAACTTACAACTTTCTATAATGGCGAAGTAATAAAAGAAGATTCAAAAACCGGCGATTATGCTTTAACAACAGTTTCCGGTACCATAGAATAATATTATAGATTTTTAATCTGATTATTACAAATATTATCCCGATTTCTTAATACATTTTTTTTATTTGCAATATTTTTCTAAAACCTCATCATTTATTGTTGCACCCAGTTTTTTTCAATTAGACCACTTTTTTAATTT
>Ga0075124_10001556_pt1 | contig 10669 bp, 9 predicted proteins | sample AntAceMetag02UKS_FD_69809 | JGI IMG/M metagenome (GOLD analysis project Ga0075124, IMG submission 69809) | Saline lake microbial communities from Ace Lake, Antarctica - Antarctic Ace Lake Metagenome 02UKS | ecosystem: Environmental > Aquatic > Non-marine Saline and Alkaline > Saline | place... | reverse complement strand
TAAATAAAGAATTGATTGAAATACTGAAAAAATAATGCACGAAAGCCTAACACGCTATATATTCCATAATTTTTGCCGCAGGCGCAACACAAAAATTACGTAACATATAGCCAAACGTTATCATCAATTGCTCATTTTTTGGAACTTTATGAAAAGTGAATGACTTACTCAAATTCAGTAGTTGAAGCAAATATAAAAACAGACTAAAATGGAAATCATCTACATTTTAACAGGTATTGCAATCGGAGGAATTGCAGCTTGGCTCATAGTGACATTGGAAATCAAATCAAAGACAGTTTCCAAGACAGAAATGGAGACAGTTACGACCTCATTGAACGAAACGAAAACCGCTTTGACAGTTGAGCAAGAAAAAACAAAACAGCTCACCGAAACACTCACATTAAAAGATTCGGAACTCAAGACCAAGATGGAAGAAAATAACACTCTCAATTCATCAATCGCATCATATAAAGCAAACCTTGACACAGCTAACAACACCATTGAAAAATCCAACAAGGACATAGAGCAACTCAAGGAAGACGTTAAGACAAAAACAGAAGAATTCAATGAGGCAAACAAACAAGTAGCCACTTTGACGGCAAACAACAATGCACTTGCCGAGAAACTCGAAACGCAAAAGAAAGAAATTGAAGCATTAGCTAAAAAGTTCAATACGGAATTTGAGAATATCGCAACGAAAATCCTTGACGAAAAAACCCAAAAGTTCACAAAACAGAATAAGGAAAACTTGGAAACCATCTTAAAGCCTCTCGGAGACAACATTGAAAAGTTTAAAAAGAAAGTAGAGGAAGTTTACGACAAAGAATCAAAGGAGCGATTTTCTCTTGGTAATGAAGTAGAAAAACTTGTAAAACTCAATCATATCATAAGTGAAGAAGCCCACAATCTTACCAATGCACTAAAAGGAAGTTCTAAAACACAGGGAGACTGGGGACAAATGATTTTAGAGAATATCTTGGAACAATCAGGTCTTGTCAAAGACAGGGAATACTTCATTCAGGAATATTTGAAAGATGAGGACGGAAAATACTTAAAGAATGAAGAAGGAAAAAAGATGCAACCAGACATTATTGTTGCTTATCCTGACAATAGGAAGATAATCATTGACTCTAAAGTCTCTTTGACTGCATACACCATTTATACTGGCACAGACGACAATGTTCAACAACAGAAAGCTTTAAAAAACCATTTAAAGTCTATTCGCAAACACGTTGATGACCTAAGTGGAAAAAGCTACCAAGACTTTGCAGCATCAATGGACTATATCATGATGTTCATTCCTAACGAACCAGCATTTCTCCTTGCGTTACAAAGTGACAATGCACTATGGCAATACGCATTTAAAAAGAAAATAATCTTAATAAGTCCGACCAATTTAATAGCTGCTTTAATGCTTATTGAGAATTTATGGAAGCGAGAATATCAGAGTCACATCCTTTATAGCTAAGTCTGTTTTTGTATCATTTATCTGATTTTCTAATGGCTTAGTTTTGTCAGAGATGTCAATTTTCTACTTTTCCATACTAAGTTTATATAAAGAATCTCTTGTAATAGGTAAAGGAGGGAGATAATTTGTCATATCAATTTCATATATATCAGCTCCGCCCATTCCTCCTTTTCTTCTACTTGACACATAAGCTTTTTTGCTGTCATCAGTAAGAAAAAAATGTAATTCATCTCTTGAAGTATTAATTGGATATCCTAAATTAACCGGTTGACTCCATTTTTCATTTTCATATTTACTCATAAACATATCATAGCCGCCCATACTATTATGTCCTTTTGAAGAGAAAAAGAGTGTTTTCCCATCATTAGACATAAATATTCCCAGTTCGTCATTTTCAGTATTTATTACAGGTCCTAAATTTTCAGGTTCTGACCAGCAACGGCCTTCTTCATCTTTTGGTATTCTATGACTTTTATAAATATCTGCATTTCCTACGCCTCCTTTTCTTTCGCTTATAAAGTAAATAGTATTTCCATCAGGTGATAAGCAAGCAGAACTTTCAAAATAGGTTGAATTGATAGGCTCTCCTATTGATTTGGGCTTTGACCATTCACCATTTTCCTTTATTATTGAATAATATATATCACCGCTTTCTGTTTCTCCTGGAATATTTTTATAAATCAATAACATACTACTATCTTTGGCAAGAGATAAAAATGCGTCATGTCCATCAGAATTAAATCTTCCCAAAATAGGTATTCCATAATCCCATGTATTTTCTTTTTTATTCCATTTAGAGATATAAATATCATCATCAAGAAGTTCTGAACTTGGTCCAATAATTATTCCTTTAACATTTTTCCCTCTTCTGGATGTAAATATTAATGATTTACTGTCAGAATTCATGTATGGTAATCCTTCATCAAATTCAGTATTAACAGAATCTCCAAGATTAGTTATAGTAACATTTACAGGATTTTCCATCAAATTTTTAGATACAAGACATTGAAACCACAGTTTATTTATCCCGCTTCTTTTTATCTGGGCATTTGAAAGTTTTAGTTTATATTCATTATAATTGTCAATAGCACCATCTATATTTTCAAGAGATTGATATGTCTGTCCAAGGAAAAAAGGTAATTTTTTGTTGACATTAGGGCTAATTACTCTGGCTTTTTCAAAATAAGGTATAGCATCTTCAAGTTCCTGTTCTTTAAACGAGCATAGTCCCATTTTATAATTAAGTTTTGCATCATCATAACGATATTTATATAATTTACGATATATTCTGAATGCTCCATTATAATCTTGTTTTTTGTATCTTGAATGTGCTTTGGTTTTTTTTATAATATAATTTATTCCTGTAATTTTATCTTTTCTACTTTTTCTTTTACCTAATTTATATATTATGCCTATTGATGTGTAAGTATAATTATCTCTGTTACCTTTTATTTTTGCATCTAATTTATCAGTATCAGGAAGTCGTAAAGAGGTCTCAAAATTAAAATCAATTTTTTCATTTATCTTATATTTAAAACCTAATCCAACAGGTATAACAGTTTCTGTTGTTACTCTTATTTTTGTTTTACCATCTTCGTCATATCCAAAATCGCGTAAAAATTTATCAGTTCCCAATTCTCGTCTGTAAGTTCTAAACTGAACAAAACCAATTCCTACTAAAGCATATAAATTAAAATCTTCATTTTTTTTGTTTTTGTATAATAACTTATCTAAGCTTACTATAGCACTAACATTATTTTCAAAAATATTAGCATTAAAATATTCTCCGTTATTTTTGTCTCTTCTGTTTACGCCTGAAAGTTTTCCTATTAACATTTGTCCGCGAACGCCAAAATTATCATTGATTTGTTTGTTTAAAGTAAAGGATCCTGCCCATCTTCTTTCAGTAATATCAGCATTATATATATCATACCAGCTTTGGACATTATTATTACTTAAAGGATAAAGATTAAACTGTTTTACATCACCATAAAACAACATTGAACCATAGCTTGCACTAACAGACCATGTATCTAAGTTTATTTTTATACCTTCTTCATCAGATTCAATGGTATTAATATTTTTAGTATCGTTTTGTTGTGCAAATAAAAGGTTAAAAGGAATTATTATAAATGCAATTATGCTGATTTTTAACAAATTCATTTTCATATTTTTTATGTTTTTAACTATTTATGATTAAATAAATAATTTAATATGCTAAAATAAACTATTTATATATATAAATAGCAAAACTACTTAAAAAATTATTTACAAATAAATTTTTAAGTAGTTTTTTATATAATTTTGAATGAATAAAAGTGAAAATATTAATGATTTTGCAACGAAAGAAAAGGGCAAAAAAAGAAATCAAAACCCATAGGTTTTTTTTTAAACTTTTAGCAATAAAAAATTGCTAATAATATATTTTACAATAATTTTATAATGTACCCGGGGCGGGACTTGAACCCGCACGAGTATAATACTCATTGGATTTTAAGTCCAACGTGTCTACCAATTCCACCACCCGGGCAAATATTTTGAGCGGGAAACGGGATTCGAACCCGCGACCCCGACCTTGGCAAGGTCGTGCTCTACCAACTGAGCTATTCTCGCTTTTTAAAATTGCAAATATAATTAATTTTTATAATACAAAAAAAATAAATTTTATTTTTGTCTGCCTCAGACAAATTATAATTTTTGTATCTTTGTCTGGTATTTAATAAAAAACATATTTATTACAAATAATAAGGTGGAACCAGTTAAACTTTCTGAATTAGTTGGCAGGATTTCTGACGCAATTGAAAATCGTTTTACAGGAAAAAGATTTTGGATTACTTCTGAAATTACTGATGTGAAAAAAAAAGAATCAGTAAGAAGGTGTTATTTAAAATTTATAGAAAAAGAAAACAACTATATAAATACAGAAATAAGAGGTGTGTTTTGGGCAAACTATTACAATGAAATTGAGAACTTTGAAAAAATTACAGGACAAAAATTTTCTGATGGACTTAAAATCACCTGTAATGTCAGGGTTAGATTTCATCCCCGATATGGTTTGAATTTAGATGTTATTCAAATTGATTTGGCTTATGCTCTTGGGAAATTAGAACTTGAAAAACAGCAAACACTTGAACGGTTAGTAAAGGAAAATCCTGCAATTATTCGTTTAATTGACGGGCAATACATCACAAAAAACAACCATAGCAAACTCCCAATTGTATTTCAAAAAATAGCTTTGATAACTGCACCAAATTCAGATGGACAAAGAGATTTTAAACAGGAAATTGAGAATAATCAACACAACTATATTTTTTCTGTCAAAGAGTTTTTAACTCAAATTCAAGGCGACAATGCAAGTAAATTAATTCTGCAACAACTAAAACTTATAGAAAAAAGTAAGGAAAATTTTGATGCTGTTGTAATTATTCGTGGCGGTGGCTCACAGATAGATTTCAAACCTTTTGATGACTATGACCTTGCAAAATATGTTGCCGCATTTCCCATCCCAATCTTAACAGGTATTGGACACGACAGAAATACCAGTATTGTTGATTTGATGGCACGACAGCACAAAACACCAACAAAAGTTGCAACATTAATTATTGATTATAATATGAGTTTTGAAAGTGAAATAGAAGATTTAAAAGAACGTTTCTTTCAGGGAGTTGAAGAACTTATTAAAACAGATAAAAACAATTTGGAAAGCATAAAACGAATTGTAAAAAGTTCAAGCCCGACAACTATTCTAAAAAAAGGTTTTTCTATTATAACCATCAATGATAAAATCATAACTGATCCGAAAAGAATAAAAGCCAATACACAATTAAAAACAATTTTAAAAAATAAAATAATTCATAGTAAAGTAACTCAAAAAACAGAATATGAAAACCAATTTGACATATAGTAAAGCATATACAGAACTTGAAAAACTCGTTGAACAAATTGAAGACAATAAAATTCAACTTGACACCCTTGCGGATAAAGTAAAGCAAGCTAAAAAACTAATTAAATTTTGTGAAAACAAGTTGCGAACAATAGAAACAGAAGTAAATGAAGCAATGAAAGACAAACCTGAAACCTGAAAATAAATTGATAAATTTGTTGCAATTATATACAAATTATGCACTATTAAAAATAAATTGTTAAGGTATGAAAAAAAATATTTTTTGGATTTTTGGAATTTTACAGAGTTTTTCTCTGGGAATAATAATTTTTTTGATTTTTCATTCATTAAATGTTATGTCTGATAAAAATATTATTGGATTAGATACTCGGATTTTATTAAGTATTACATTTCCTTTGTTCTTACTCATTACTGAATATATTATTTATTCAAAAAAATAAAGGCTCTATATGGAATATAGTGGATAATAATTATTTCTATATTATATATTTATGTTATATAGAAAAATACTCAATAAGCAACATACAATAATCAATAAACAAGTAAAAAAAGTCGAATTTGCTTAAAAATTATAGAAAGGAAACCATTAATCTTAAATACAAAGAAATTATCTCCAATTATGAAAGAAACCGAAGAGTTAATAGCTATAATTTATAAAAGTAATGAAACTGCAAAATAGAATATGCAGAAATAATAAAAATTGAATATTGTATGTTGAGTGTTGAATGTTTAATCCCTGTAATGAGTCAGCATTTTATAATTACCCACTATAAACAACATAGAGCCAAAATAAATTATACTTGCAATGTCCGTCAATTGACGGATGGATTTTGTCCATTTTTTTACATAATCTCCTAATTTATTATATAAAGTAAATTATACTTAAAAAAATGTTGTATTTATCGGGAGTGATTTCACGCTTGCCATGAAAGTTGAGTGAAGCAAAGTTCTTTACTTTAAACATTGAACTTTGGACTTTAAACTTTAAACTTTGAACAATAATATAATCCATATTAAAATGAGAAAATATTTTTTTATATCTTTTTTGATTTTCACTTTAACAACAATTATTGTAATAAAAAACACATCTGCTCAAAACACATTAACAGCAAAAGAGGTAATAAAAAAAGCAGATGATAAAATGCGCGGCGAAACCAGTCAGGGAGAAATGACTATGACTGTTGTAAGACCCACATGGTCGCGTACTGTTTCTATGAAAACATGGTCAAAAGGCAGGGAATTTTCATTAATATTAATCACTGCTCCTGCAAAAGAAAAAGGACAATGTTTTCTTAAACGAAAATCAGAAATGTGGAACTGGGTGCCTTGTATTGAACGTATGATTAAAATACCACCTTCAATGATGATGCAATCGTGGATGGGGTCTGATTTTACTAATGATGACCTGTTAAAAGAATCTTCTATTGTTAATGATTATACTCATAAAATTATTGGCAACAAAATAATTGACGGACTTGATTGTTATAAAATTGAACTAATACCAAAAGAAGATGCTCCTGTTGTTTGGGGTAAAATTATTTCATGGATAAGCAAAAAAGATTTTCATAATATGAAAGCCGAATACTACGACGAAGACAATTATCTGATAAATATAGAGACAACTTCTAATATTAAAAAAATGGATGACAGAGAAATACCAACAAAATTTGAAATTATACCGGTAGAAAAAAAAGGAAATAAAACAATATTGGAATTTAAAAACATTAAATTTAACAAACCATTAAGTGACGATTTCTTCTCTAAACAAAATTTGAAAAGGGTTAAATGATTGCTAAATTGTTAAATTGTTGAATTGTTAATACGTAAAAGATGAGTGATAAATATTTGAAATTAAATGATATTGATGCTTATAAAACAGCGTTCAATTTATCAAACTATGTATGGAATGTAGTTATTAAATGGGAATGGTTTTCAAAAGATACTATCGGAAAACAATTTGTAAGAGCTATTGATTCAATTTCTGCAAATATTGCTGAAGGTTTTGGACGATTTGGTAAAAAAGATAAAATTAAATTTTATAGATATAGTATGGGTTCTACTAAAGAATCTTTCGATTGGAATGAAAAGTCAAGAATTCGTAAATTATTAAAAATTAAAGAGTATGAGTATATATTCAATGAACTGGACAAATTACCGAAAAAGCTTAATAGTTTAATAAAATTTACAAGAGAAAAATTAACAATTTAACAATTTAACAATTAAGCAATTTAATTATAATGAAGACATATCTAAAACTTGCTTGGCGTAATCTGTGGCGTAATAAAAGAAGAACAATAATTACTACTTCGTCAATATTTTTTGCTGTGTTTCTTGCAACTGTAATGAGGTCTATGCAAATAGGTTCTTATGGAAAAATGATTAATGATGTTGTAGAATTCTATACAGGTTATATTCAAATTCATCAGAATGGTTATTGGGATAACAAATCTATTAATAACACTTTTGATTACAATGATTCAATCATCAGTAAAGTAAAATCGCTTAAAAATATTAAATTGTATGTGCCGCGTTTAGAATCTTTTGCTTTAGCATCAGTTGGTGAGATTACAAAAGGCGTTATGTTAATAGGTACTGACCCTGAAATGGAAAATAAATTTACGAAACTCTCAAAACGAGTTGTAAAAGGTAATTATTTATCGGAAAACGATAACAGTGTTTTAGTTGCAGAAGATTTAGCCGATTATCTAAAACTGAAAGTAAATGACACAATAGTTTTTTTATCACAAGGCTATCATGGTATTACTGCTGCTGACAAATATCCTGTTAGAGGAATAATTCATTTTCCAACTCCGGATTTAAATGCCAGTACTGTTTATATGACTTTAAAAAATTGTCAGTATTTTTATTCTGCCGATAATCGTTTAACTTCTATAGCAATTATAGTAAATAACACAAAAGAAATTAAGAAAACAACAAAAAGATTAGCAAATCTATTAGGAGACAAATATGAAGTAATGCCCTGGAATAAAATGCTTGTCCAATTAGTTCAAGGCATTCAAAGCGATAATGCGGGTGGCTTAATTTGGATTGGGATTCTTTATGTAATAATCACTTTTGGAATTTTTAGCACTATAATAATGGGTATTGTTGAACGTAAAAAAGAATTTGCTGTTATGATTGCTGTTGGTACTCAAAAAGCTAAACTCGTTATTATTACAATTTATGAAATATTTTTTATGTGTATGATGGGTGTAATATCCGGTTTGGCTTTTAGCTTACCTATAATATATTATTATTTTAACAATCCAATACGGCTTACCGGTGATGCAGCGCAAGCAATGGCAAAATGGGGCGTAGAGCCAATTTTTGCGTTCTCTTTAGACCCGAGTATCTTTACTAATCAAGGATTTATTGTAATTTTATTAACTTTTATTGCTTCAATATATCCATTAATGATGATTAGAAAGTTTAATGTAATAAAAGCATTACATAATTAATTAAAATTAAGCATTATGATATTTACTATTTCATGGAAAAATATTTGGAGAAATAAATTCAGAAGCTTTATTATTATTGCTACAATAACCATTGGTTTGTTTGGTGGAATATTTTCAATAGCAGTTATGAACGGAATGGCAGAACAAAGAGTTTTATCTGCAATTCAAACTCAGGTGTCTAGTATTCAGATACATAACCCTGAATTTTTAAAAAACAAAGAAATAAAATACCCAATTAACAATGCTGATTCTATTATTAATATTATAAAACAAAATCATAAAGTAAAAGCAGTAAGTAAAAGATTAATTGTAACTGCAATGGCAAGTACTGCCGAAACAGGCACAGGTATAATAATGAACGGCATAGATCCGAAACAGGAAATTAGAGTTACTGATATTTCTCAAAAATTAATATCAGGTAATTATTTTACAAAACATAAAAAACATCCAATTTTAATTAGTAAGAAATTGGCTAAAAAACTAAAAGCAAAAATCCGTTCAAAAATTGTTATTACAACACAAAATAATAAAGGAGATATTACAGGCGGCGCTTTTCGTGTTGTCGGAATTTTTAAAACAGTAGATTCTTTTTTTGATGAAACAAACGTTTTTGTTTTAAATAAAGACCTAAACATACTTATTGATGAAAATTCAAGTAATAATAAAGCTCACGAAATTGCAGTTTTATTATATGATGATAAAAATACTAATGAATTAACAAAAAAACTAAAATCAAAATTTCCTTATTTAAGTGTCAGAAGCTGGAATGAATCACAACCTGATTTAAAGATGATGTCATCATTAATGGAAACTACTTCATATTTATTATTATCAATTATTCTTTTAGCATTAACATTTGCAATAATAAACACAATGCTAATGGCTGTCTTTGAACGTACTCAAGAATTTGGTATGTTAATGGCTATTGGCATGAAAAAAAATAAAATCTTTAATATGATTATGAGCGAAACTATTTTTCTGTCATTAACAGGATCTGCTATCGGAATATTTATTAGTACTATATTTATTAAATATTTTAGCATTTATGGAATAAATTTAGCAATTGTATCAAAAGGATTATCATCTTTTGGAATTAATTCTGTTATCTATCCTGAAGTTGACCTTTCATTTTATTTAATATTAACAATAATGGTTATAATCACAGCTATAATAGCATCTGTTTATCCTGCTATAAAAGCTTTGAATTTAAAACCTGTTGAAGCATTGAGAGTTGAATAAATATGTATTAATTATAAAAATGTATTTAAATTATTAGGAATGTAATTATCCCGATAACTATTAATAGTCATTCAATGTAAATTACACGTATTCAACAGATTAACAAAGTGATGATTAAAAAATAGTTTTTAAAAATAAATTTATTTTTAGACTTATTAAAATTTTAACTAAAATGTATATTATTTTTGTTTTAATTAAAAAATCCCGAAAGGGATTTAATTTGAATAACCATAGGTGAAACCTATGGTTACAACCTACGTAGTATTCATCTTCAATCCTAAAAGGATTGAACAAAAAACAATATTATGGCAACATATACACAGATATTATATCAAATCGTTTATTCAACCCTTAAGGGTTGTTTGGTAGATTATTATTAACTTACTCCGCATACACCCCGTAGGTCTTATGACCAACGGGATAAATACGGAGTTATTCATATTTTTTCCCTTTAGGAAAAATATTTTTAATACAATTTTTAAAAGTTATGCTTAAATGTAAGAATGTAATACAAATAAAATTGTGTGAATGAGTAGTTTTATTTTTTATATATAATATAATCACTTGATATTACGGATGTTATAAGGTTTTATTATTTTT
>Ga0075124_10001555_pt1 | contig 10670 bp, 8 predicted proteins | sample AntAceMetag02UKS_FD_69809 | JGI IMG/M metagenome (GOLD analysis project Ga0075124, IMG submission 69809) | Saline lake microbial communities from Ace Lake, Antarctica - Antarctic Ace Lake Metagenome 02UKS | ecosystem: Environmental > Aquatic > Non-marine Saline and Alkaline > Saline | place... | reverse complement strand
GCCCTCGATTTCGCCCCAATCACCGGTGAACCCACCTGCGCCGTGTCCACCCTGTGGGTGACTGCGTCTGCGCCTGGGCTGGTCGTCCGGTCAGAACACAGCGTTGTCGCCATCGACCTGGACGGCGACGGCGATGAAGGCACCGGCTGGGTCCTGATCTACCAGCATATCGCCGCAGAGGGACGCGCTGCTGTCGGTACCTGGCTGGCGCAGGACGCTCCGGTTGGGCATCCCTCCTGCGAGGGCGGGCATACCACCGGGACGCACCTTCACTTCGCCCGTAAATTCAATGGGGAATGGGTCGGCGTCGGCAGCCCGCTGCCGCTTGTCCTCAGCGGCTGGCAGGCGTATGCTGGTGAAAAAGCTTATCAGGGATATTTGCTGAAAGGGGAGGAAACCATCACCGCCAGCCCAAATGGCTCCGGCGGATCGCTGATCATCAGGGATGAGTGAAGCAAAAGTCGCCGTCCTACAAAAGCCTACATTTTATTTTAACGAACGCATAACCTTTTCCGGTTTGATCGGCAGGCGGCGCACCCGGACGCCGGTGGCGTTATAGAGCGCATTGGCAATTGCAGGCGGCGTTGGGATGCTGACGATCTCTCCCACACCTTTAGCGCCATAAGGGCCTGCATGGGTCGGGTCCTCCACGAACAGCGGGATAATCTCAGGGGTTGTCTCGATCGTCGGAACCTTATATTGTGCAAAACTGTCTGTGAGTACGTGACCCTCTTTAATCTTAAATTCTTCCATCAGAGCATGGCCGATCCCCATGATGACTCCGCCCTCCACCTGGGCTTTGATCCCCAGTGGATTGATCACCCGCCCTACATCGTTGGCAGTGATCACTTTCAGGACTCGGATCTCCCCATGATCCAAGTTGACCTCAATCTGCACAGCCTGCACGGCATAAGAAAATGCAAAATGGATAGCCCCACCCGTCCCCAGGGGGTCTGTCTTCGGCGCCTCATATCTTACGAATGCCTTGCGGTGCTGCGCGCCAGACGTCATCCTTTGCGCCAGCGCCAAGTACGGTAAGGTGGATTCACCAATCCAGACACCCTCACGGCGGAATCGTACATCTTCCGCTGAAGTCCCCTCCTCTGCGAGGAATGCTTTGATCTGGGATTTTAATTTTTGAGCTGCCAGCCGGGCAGCGTTCCCACTCACGAAGGTCTGCCGCGAGGCGGTTGTGGGACCCCCATCCGGCGTCAGGTCCGTATCCATCACCAGCACCCGGACCTGTTCCGGGTTGACCTCCATTTCCTCTGCAACGATCATCTGTAAGACCGTGACCAAGCCCTGTCCCAATTCGGCAGCCGAAGTGCGCACCTCGAAGGTGCCATCCGGGAGGAATTCAACCTCGACCTCGGAGACATCATCCGCGCCGTTCCCCAGCCCCGTATTCTTGAACGCTGCGGCAATCCCCCAGGCAGATGCAAAGCGCCCTTCATCATTCTCATATCTGAGAGGATTGAACGGCGATCCATCGGCAACCGCCAGCAGCTTTTCCTCAACTTTGTCCAAACAAGCCACCAGCCCAACGCTGTCATACAATCGCTGGTTGGTGTTCGTTCGGCTCCCCACCCTCAGAGCGTTCAACCGGCGCAGCTTAAAGGGGTCCATTCCCAATTCATGTGCAAGGATGTCCATCATACTTTCGATGGCGAACATGGCTTGCAGCACGCCGAACCCCCGGAACGCTCCTGCTGGTGGGTTGTTCGTGTACATTGCAAAACAGTCCGCTTTTGTATGCGGAATCACATAAGCACCAGCGGAATGGGTCGTCGCACGGGTCATCACTTCCTCACCCAGAGAGGCGTAAGCCCCGGTATCCCCGTATAATTCCGTCTCAACAGCCGACAGGCGTCCATCCTCTCTTGCTCCCAGTTTCACCCGGATCCGGGTTGCATGGCGCTTGGGATGTACCAACATGGATTCCCGCCGGTCAAACAGCAGCTTCACCGGGCGTCCTGTCGCCTGAGCCAACAGGGCGCTGTGGATTTGCCCGGAGATGTCCTCCTTGCCGCCAAACCCACCACCTACCGTTTGACCGATGATCCGCACCTGATCATCCGGCACGCCCAACGCGCGTGCGACCTGTTCCCGATCTGCATAAGGAATCTGCGACCCAACATAAACAACCATCCGACCGTCTGCCTGCGGTTCTGCCAGACTGCATTCCGGCTCTAAAAAAGCGTGGTCCATCGCGGGCGTACGGAAGGTATCCTCAATCACCCGTTCCGCTTCAGCGAACCCGGTCCGGATATCCCCTTTCCGCACCTTGATATGCTTCAATAGGTTACCGTCAGGATGCACAAGCGCAGAATTCGGGTCCAGCGCCATGACCGGATCGGTCACAACGGGTAAAAGGTCAAATTCGGCGTCAATCAGTGCAGCAGCCTGGTCAGCGATAGCCTGGGTTTCAGCCGCGAGGATGGCGATTGCGTCCCCTTCATAGCGCACCCGCTCACCCACGCCAACCAACACCGGCCAGTCCATGGTCACCAGGCCATGCGTATGCGCGCCTGGTAATTCCGCCGCGGTGAGGACAGCAGCAACCCCAGGCAGGGCTTCTGCCGTGGAGATATCCAACTTTCGCAGGATCGCATGAGGTACGCCAGCCCGTTTGACACGGGCAAAGAGCATCCCATCCCGACTCAGGTCGTCCGTAAAGACCGCCCTGCCGGTTACCTTGTCCACAGCATCCGGACGAATCAGCACACGCCCAATCACACTGTGATTGGATGCTTCAGGCTGCACATCCGGCTCGGCAACCGGTTCACCACACCGTAGGGAAGCAGCGGCAGCCAGGATTGCATTTTCGATAGCAGGGTATCCCCCACAACGGCAGAGGTTCCGCGCAAGGGCATGATGGATTTGCTGGGGGGAGGGCTCCGGGTGGTTTTTCAGCAGTGCATACGCCGCCATGATCATCCCGGGGGTGCAGAATCCGCATTGAACTGCACCGTATTTGATAAAAGCCGTTTGAAGGGGATGCAGGGTCAGCCCGGATTCAACAATCTTCGCCAGGCCTTCGATCGTCAGGATCGATTTCCCATCCGCCTTCTCGGCAGGGAAAAGACAGGATTTGACTGGTTTACCGTCCAGCAGAACCGTACACGACCCACAGCGTCCTTCTCCACAGCCGACCTTCGTGCCGGTGAGATGCAATCGTTTCCGGAGCAGGTCCACCAGCTTCTCACCGGGAACCACATCCAGCCGGTAAGTTTCACCATTGACCTTCAGCTGAATGGTCTCAGTCATGATCTGCTGATAATCCTTTATTACAAACCGCGTTCGCCGCGAATATAGGGGACTCCGAGGGCTGATGGTGCGCCCTTACGTTTCCTTCTCGCCGCACCAGACCCCCATAACAGCGCAATGATCGTCAACAGGAAAGGCATCATCTGCAGGAAGAAAACAAGATTATGGTTATAGAAGAAAGGATTGCGAAATCCCAGGATAGCCATCGGACCTTGCAGATCCAATGTGAACCTGCGAAGCATCCCAAACAGGTACCCGCCCAACGCAGCAGGGACGGGATTCCAGCGGGCAAAGATGACCAATGCAATCGCAATCCAACCCTGGCCGGAGGTGGTCAGGCTGCTGTACCATCCTGGCGAGATAGCAATGCTGATCGAAGCGCCTGCCAGCCCTGCCAGGCACCCACCGACGAATGTGTACAGATAGCGGGTGGCATATACATTAACGCCCAGCGAGTCTGCCGCTGAAGGCTTTTCGCCCACAGCCCTGAGGTGCATCCCGGGGCGAGTCTTATAAATAAAATACCAGGAGAGCGGTACCAAGAAATACCCAATATAGACCAGAAGGTTAAAATCGGTGAAGAAGATCCTGCCAATATAGGGGATCGAGGATAACAAAGGGAAATCCACATCAGGGATAGTGGGAACGTTCAGTCCCGTCAACCCCTCACCGAGGACCAATGCAAGCCCGGTACCCAGGAAGGTCAGCGAAAGGCCGCTCACTGTTTGGTCCGCCTGGAAGTGGATCGAAACCAGTCCATGCGCCAGGCTCAGGATGCCGCCAGCCAGGATGCCTGCCAGTAATCCCAGCCAGGCGTTCTGAGTGACATGCGAGACTTTAAAGGCCACCATTGCACCAATCAACATCATCCCTTCCACCCCAAGGTTCATCACCCCTGAGCGTTCTGTGATAATTTCACCAATGGTCGCAAAGATCAGGATCGTCCCAGTTGATAAACCAGCTCTGAGAATGGCTTCCAAATTCATACAACTTCCTCCTCTCTGCGAGTGACACGGATCTTATAGCGCAATAAGACGTCACTGCTGATCACCAGGAACAGGATCATCCCCTGGATCAGGAAGGACAACCCGGAAGGTTGAATCTCCCTTCCTGCAACGATCAGTCCGCCGAACAAGATCGCTACGGGGATCACAGCAAAGGGATTTAATTTTGCCAGCCAGGCAACGATCAAGCCGGAGAAACCATAATTGGAAGAGATCTCCTCCTGAAGGCGATGTACCACGCCCGTCACCTCAGACATCCCTGCCAGGCCTGCCAGGGCTCCTGAAACGACCATCACCAGGATGATGTTGCGCTTGATATTGATCCCAGCGTACTCAGCTGCTTTGGGATTATCCCCGATCAGGGTGATCTCATACCCCCACCGGCTATATTTCAAGATCAACCAAATCAGAACAGCCGCGATCAACCCAAAGACCACACCCAGGTGCAGCGTGATCCCTGAGAAAAATGGAATCTCCTTCGCCATGTCTGCCAGGCGCGGCAGCCATGCAACCTTATCAAAGGTGGGCGTCATTTGGAAACCAAGATCGCTGTATTTCCCAAAGATCCAATAGTTGTTCCAATAGACTGCTACATAATTGAGCATCAGAGTCGTGATGATCACATTGACATTGAAGTAAGCTTTCAAAAGGCCGGGAATCAGTCCATACAGCGCACCGCCAATGATGCCCATGACAGCCATCAGTGAAAGCACCAGGACCTTCGGGCTGTCGAGAGGAACCAGTGGGACCAGGACAACCAGGCTGGCAAAGAATGCCCCCATAAAGAATTGTCCCTCAGCACCGATGCTGATGATCTTCATTTTGAAAGCCAGACAACAGCCCAACCCAATCAGGATCAGCGGGGTTGCTTTGACCAGGATATCTGAAAAAGCGCCCCACGATCCAAAAGCTGCACTGAAAAAGTATTTAAACACACGGATCGGGTTACTCCCGATCAGGTACAAAACGATCCCACTGATGATAAATGCAATTAAAACAGCGCCAAGTGACGTGACCAACGGCATCCACTTGGGGAGGTCCTCTATCCTTTTTTCAATCTTGACCTTAAAGGGGAATTTCATTCACCGCTCCTCAAAGAACCTGTCATCATCATTCCAATCGTATTTAAATTCGCCTCTCTGGAATCCATCTGACTAACAAGTTCGCCGTCGAAAATCACCGCAACCCGGTCGCTCAGTTCCAGCAGCTCATCCAGTTCCTCAGATAACAAAAGGATTGCCGCGCCATTTCGGCGTTGTTCCAGCAGCAATTTCTGGATGCTCTCAATTGCGCCCACATCCAATCCACGGGTGGGCTGCATTGCAACGATCAACTGCGGCTTCCCTGAGATTTCACGAGCGAGGATCAGCTTCTGCAGATTGCCGCCCGAAAGTTTCCTGGCTTGGGTCTCAACACTTGGCGCCTGGATATCATACCCTTCCTTCAGATCGACCGCATGGCTGTGGGCTTCCAGGTAATTGATCCGCCAGCCCTTGCTGATGGGTGACTGGTCGTAATTCTTCATGATCACATTTTTCGTCACAGAAAGGTTGGGGGCAGTGCCCACACCCATCCGGTCCTCTGGAATATGAGCCATCCCACAGTGAATGGATTTACGGGGCGGGCAATTCCCGACTTCCGTGTCGTTGATCCGGATGGAGCCTGTGCTTGCCCGGAGACCAGTGATCGCCTCCACCAACTCGCTCTGCCCATTACCGGCAATCCCGGCAATGCCAAAGATCTCTCCCTGTCGGATTGAAAAAGAGACTCCGTTGACAGCATTCATCCCCCGGTTGTTGATTGTGGAAAGGTTCTCTACTTCAAGGACAACTCCGCCGGGCTGCTGCGCTTCTTTCTCGATCTGGAAGATCACTTCCCGACCGACCATCAGCTCAGCCAGGTCACCGCGAGACAATCCCGTCGGGTCAATGCCTTCGGCGGTCACCCTGCCTTTTCGCAAAACGGTCAAGCGGTCAGCGACCGCTTTGACCTCATTTAATTTATGACTGATAAAAATGATGGACTTCCCCTGTTCTACCAGGGTCCGCATGGTTCCCATCAATTCTTCAATTTCCTGAGGTGCCAGGACAGCCGTTGGCTCGTCCAGGATCAGGATATCTGCGCCGCGGTACAGGGTTTTCAGGATCTCGACCCGCTGCTGTTCACCAACAGAAAGCTGCCAGATCTTAGCAGCCGGATCAACCTTCAATCCAAATTCCTCCTGGAGAGCCAGGATCTTCTTGTCATATTTCGTCAACTTCATGAAGAACCTGGGTTCGTTCAATCCTAAGAGGATATTCTCCGTGACCGTCAGTGTGGGGACAAGCATGAAATGCTGGTGAACCATGCCGATCCCGCTGGCAATGGCATCTTTTGGTGAATTGAAATGCACAGAACTGCCGTTTACTTTAATCTCCCCCGATTCAGGCCGATACAAGCCTGACAGGATGTTCATAAGCGTGCTTTTACCAGCGCCGTTCTCCCCAAGCAAGGCATGAATTTCACCTTTGTTTAAATTTAAATTTACATGATCATTTGCCAGGACGCCAGGAAAGCGAAGGACAATATCCCGCATTTCGACAGCAAAGGGATAATCGTCATTGGTCATCGTCATAATGCCAGCCTATTGAATTAATAGAACAACAGCACAAAATTGTGCTTAGATTATGTCAAATAATATCACAACCAGGAAATTTCGTTATGAAATTTCCTGGTTGCAAAGTGTTACAAAATTTTACTAATCAAGCGAGGGCAGTTCAGCGGTGATATTCTCATTCCACCAGTACATACAGGTGGTGCATTCACTGCCAAATTCTGCAAATCCATCCAGATCCAACTGCTCCAGGCTCACACCGTCTGCAAGAACCTCTTCGCCCTGGTTATTGGTAATAGGCCCTTTGAAGACATCAAAGCGGTCGAACTCACCAGCCAGCATTTGGGCCAGGACATCACGCACCATTTGCAGGTCTTCTTCAGGAAGTTCAGCGACACCGGGCATCAATTCTTCACCTTCCATGAAGCCATAGAGCCCAAGCGCACCTGAATCGGCTTCAAAGTATTCCCAGCCACCCGTCCATGTTCCTTCCTGGGAAGCCTCAATGATCCGGACATACTCTACACCCCAGTTCCAATACATGGAGGTCAAGCAGGCATCAACCGTGCAGTTGCCAGAATAGTCATAAGTGATACCCCATTTGCCTTCGGGTGCAGCGATCGCTGGGGCAGGTGTATCTGCGCCAGTCATTACGACCTGCGCGCCTGCCTCAAAAAGTGATTCCGCAGCTTCTTGTTCCAGGATAGGATCATGCCAGGTGTTGATAAAGCGAACATCAATCTTGCATTCCGGGCAGGTCACCAAGACGCCCAAAGAAAAAGCATTTCCTAAGCGCAGTTCTTCAGGGATTGGGAAGGTGGCGATGTATCCCAATTGGGGGTTGCCATCCATCTTCGCGCGTGACCCAGCTAACATCCCAGCCAGGTATTTTATGTCTTCCATGGCGCCCATCAGATTGCCAAAGTTTTCTCCATTGGCTTTGTATCCACTGATGTGGATAATATCAACATCCGGGAACTCACTGGCAACGATTTCGGACGCATCCATGAAGCCAAAAGATGTGGTGAAGATCACATCAAAGCCTTTGCGAGCCAGCGAACGGACTACCTGCTCTGCATCAGCGCCTTCAGCGACATTCTCAACGTAGGCTGTATGGACACCTTCCATAGTCTCTTCAACATACAATCGCGCAACATCATGGGATTGCGACCAGCCACCATCATCATGGGGGCCAACATACACAAAAGCTACATTGTAATAGCCATCCATAGGCGCAGGAACCTGGTAGGTTCCCTCTGTATCGGCTGAGGTTTCTTCGGTCTCTTCAACCTCTTCAACCTCTTCGACTTCTTCAGTAGGTTGAGCGCACCCAGCCAATGCAATCGACATGACCAGCATAATACTGACAAACAAAAAGATCTTTTTCTTCATTACTCTTCCTTTGTGAAAATAATTGGCGAAAAATTAGCGAATACAGAAAAATTTATATGGCAAATTCTCCTTTCCCTATTCTCCATATACAATAATAGTGGGGGTATTGTGTTACAAGATTATGATACAAAACCATTATTTGCATAACAAACCTATTATATATCACTTGTATATACAATTAACCAATTTTGGACTCAGTTTCCGTTATTTAACAAATATTTTACAAAAGGAACGCCATGTCTTAACAACTCTGAACGCTCAGGGATGTGGCATTCTCCCAGGCAGCTTTTATCACAGGCACTGATTCCCCTAATAAGCGCGGCAGCAACACCGCAAGTGCCGCAGGCTTGCCGCTTGTATAGAAGCTTACATTTCCTACCTCACCGGTGGGATTCAATAGTCCGTCTTGAGCCAACAGGCGCCTAACCTGCCGTGCAACAGCGGGAGCGGGGTCAACGATGCTCACCTCAGCACCGGCGATGGCTTGAATGACCGGGATCACAAATGGGTAGTGTGTGCAGCCCAGGACAACCGTGTCCATTCCCCCTTCCAGCATCGGCTGAAGAGCCTTCTCAAGGATTGACCGGGTCTCCGGGGTGTTAATATGCCCCGCTTCGATCTGTTCAACCAACCCTGGACAGGTACTCTGGAAGATGTCCACCTCATGAGCAAACCGCGCGACCAGTGAAGCATACAGTTCGCCTTTGAAGGTCATGGGGGTCGCCAACACGCCAATCTTACCGGTTTTGGTGATCTCAACCGCAGGTTTGACAGCCGGCTCCATCCCCACGAACATCACGGATGGAAACATCTCCCGCAGGTCATGCAGGGCGGCAGCTGAGGCAGTATTGCAGGCAATCACGATCAGTTTAGCGCCCTGTTCCAGCATAAAACGGGTAATCCCGGTGGCAAACGTGCAAATCTCTTTTTTCGATCGTGGTCCGTAGGGGATGTGCCCCTGGTCACCCAGGTAGAGGATATCTTCATGGGGTAGTTCTCGCCGTACAGCCTGCAGGACGGAAAGCCCGCCGACACCGGAATCGAAAATACCAATGGACTGCTGGGGGTGTTTTAAGTAGGTCATCAAGAAAATTGTATCATGGACGTTCAATGGGATATACCCGGATCGTATCCTCAATCAAAATCAAATTCGAACACTCCCAACCAATTTGCGGTCAGACAGTTCTCCTGGTCCTAAACGGGTCAATCACTGACATCAACGCCGCCACATCATCCAGCTTGGAACCCAGCATGGTGAGTGCCAGCCTGGGCAGCCGCTGGACTTCACCGCCGCCATGCCGGAGGACAGCTTCGCGAAGCGGCGTCAGTAGGGCATCCCCCATCACATCACCAGGGTGACCAATAACGATCAATTCAGGGTCAAGGGTGATCATCATCCAGAACAGCGCTTTTCCAAGATGGTCAGCAGCTTCTTCAATGACCTTGAGAGCATCCTCATCACCTGCGTTCACAGCCTGCACAAGAGTATAGGGATCCGGTGGGTCTGCCCATCGCTTTGGAAAGCGCAGGGAAGCCAGCTCTGCCATGCCCATTCCACTGGCAAAACCTGTCAGCGACCCGGCTTTGCCAAGCCCCCGCGGACCTTCCCCTGCCATACCCATCTTTCCCACATCGCCAGCGGCATCGCTAGCACCGTGATAAACCCTCCCATTCAAAACCAGTCCTGCCGCCACGACTGGCTCCAGGTCAATCAGGACCAGATGATCCACATCAAATCCTGCGCCAAAATAGTGCTCCGCCAGTGCGGCTGCACTGCTGCGATATTCAATGAAGACCGGCAGGTTGTACCGCACGGAAAGCCTGCCCTTCAGCTGACCTTCACCCCATAAGGGCAGGTCCGGAGGTGACATCACCACCCCTTTCAACAGGTCCACCGGACCGCTGACCGCCAGTGAAATGACTTCCGGGCTGCTCAAGCCCTGGGCGCGGCAAACCTTCAGGAGCTTATCAGCCATGACGCAGATGGCGTCAAACCCTTCCAGGAAAGGCAGCTCAGCAGGCGTTTCAATCTGCATCCGTTCGTAGATCATGCCATTCATATCCCCATAGACCGCAATCGCCTTCCTGCCGCTGATGTTCAATCCTAGGATCTTGGTTGTGAAGGAAAACTCATCAAGGATATTTTCAAGAGGATATGTGACCATAAAACCTTTACTCGCCTGCCATAGAGATAAGTAAATTATACGCCAGTCTCGCTGAACGCTTTCCGCAATGTGGATTCTTCAAAAGAACGATTCAAATCATAACTCACGTCTTTGGGTTGTGTTAAACACTCTAGAATGTTCATTCATTGAAAGCACTCCCTGTCAAGGCAGAGTTTTAAATGTCCTGCTGTGCAACAAAGTAGAAATGTCCTAATCAGGTACATGAACAGGCTGACCCTTTAGCCGACG
>Ga0075124_10001551_pt1 | contig 10688 bp, 8 predicted proteins | sample AntAceMetag02UKS_FD_69809 | JGI IMG/M metagenome (GOLD analysis project Ga0075124, IMG submission 69809) | Saline lake microbial communities from Ace Lake, Antarctica - Antarctic Ace Lake Metagenome 02UKS | ecosystem: Environmental > Aquatic > Non-marine Saline and Alkaline > Saline | place... | reverse complement strand
GACAATAATATTTATGCAGCATGAAAAAAGGAAATTTGTTAGACAGTTAGACTACCTCACAAGCCCAGGCTGGCTTGACGGCCCTGATGGTCGCAAAAAGGCTGGCCTTGCGGGAGGGGGTCCGTCGGCCGTCATTACGGATATGGCTGTAATGCGTTTTCATGAAATGACCCGGGAAATGTATTTGGGGGGATATTACCCGGGTATCACCCCTGAACAGATCCAGGAAAATATGCAATTTGAGGTTGACATATCTCAGGCCCGGGAGATGAAGGCCCCTTCAAATGAAGAACTTAGCATATTGAGACAACGATGTGATCCTCAAAAACTTATCCTATGAAAGATCCGATGAAAAAGTACTGTGTGGAATTTTTCCCTAATGGAATATCAGTTGAGGTAGATGAGGGCACGACAGTTGCTGAGGCTGCCCGACAGGGAGATGTGTTTATAAATAACATCTGTGGCTCGGAAGGTATTTGCGGAAAATGCCGTGTCAGGATTTCTAAGGGACGAGCAGAGGCGGATGAGTGTACCCGGGCATTACTTACCGGGGAAGATGTAAGGAATGGTTATGTCCTGGCCTGTCAGACACAAGTCCATGACAATCTTACGATTGTTATCCCGCCTGAATCACGAACTGAAGACTCGCTGATTTTGATCACAGAGGCAGCCGAGGCCCATAATGAGTCAATGGATACGCCTTTGGTGACAAAGGTATATCTGGAGCTTCCTCCTCCTACCATCGAAGACAGTATCTCTGACCTCGGACGTATATCCAGGGGGCTGAAAAAAGAGACGGGACTACAAGTTTTGGATATACCCCTCAATTGTCTTTATTCTCTCGAAGAAGACCTGCGAAAAAATGACTGGAAGCTGACCGTTACCATAGCTATGGAAAAAAACGGCTGTTGGATACTTGATATTGAGCCCCTGGATACTGCAGACAAAAATTACGGAATTGTTGTTGATGTCGGGACCACAACCGTTGTTGTCCAGCTAATTGAAATAAATTCGCACAAGGTGATGGGCGTCGAGGGTAGGCTTAATCTCCAGGCAAGGTATGGAGAGGATGTCATTTCCAGAATAATTCGAGCGTCAGGAAAAGGGGGGGTTGATCTCCTGCACGAAGCAGTTATCAAGACCATTAATGAGCTCATTGAAAAACTGGCTTGTGAAAACAATGTTGCCTTAGAAAAAATCCATGGCATTGTTGCGGCTGGCAATACGACTATGAGCCATTTCCTCCTCGGGCTTAACCCCCGTTTTATTCGCCTGGAACCTTATGTCCCGGTGGCTGATGTATATCCTCAGGTTTTTGCAAGAGATATCGGCATCCGCATTCATCCCAACGGAATAATGAGAATCCTCCCCGGTGTTGCCTCATATGTGGGCGGAGATATTGTTGCCGGCGTGTTATCAACCGGTATTGCAAGGCATGAAAAGACCGGGTGTCTTATTGATATTGGCACAAATGGTGAGATCGCTATCGGCAACAATGAGTGGCTGGTTTGTTGTTCTGCTTCGGCTGGCCCGGCATTTGAGGGAGGTGGAACCCGATGTGGTATGCGAGCTGCAAAAGGGGCTATTGAAAAGATCTCTATCTCTAACGGCCGAATAAAATACCGGACAATCGGAAATAAGCGCCCTATCGGCATATGTGGTTCGGGCCTTATTGACGGTATCTATGAATTGGTCAAAAACGGTATTATCGCACAGAACGGGAAGTTTCACAGGGATCTCAAGGATATTAGGCTTACACAGGTAGATGATGTCCCAGAGTATATGATTGCTTATCCCGATGAGACAGAGACAGGGACGGCTATCGTTATTACGCAATCCGACATTGATAATCTGATCAAATCAAAAGGAGCGGTTTTTGCGGCTATCAAATCACTCATCGACTATGTTGGGGTCTTGTTCGACGAGATAGACAGGTTTTATGTTGCCGGTGGATTTGGTAATTTTCTCGATGTCCCTAAAGCCATTGCCATCGGCTTGTTGCCGGATATTCCTGAAGAGAAAATTCAGTTCGTCGGGAATAGCTGCCTCACAGGCGCCCGTATGTGCCTCTTGTCCAAGGCATATCTTGACAGGAGCCTTGAGATATCGCGGTCCATGACGAATATCGAGCTTTCCAATTATCAACCATTTACGGAAGAATATATTGCTGCATTGTTCTTGCCGCATACTGACCGCAGGCTTTTCCCTTCAGTAAGGTATTAATGTTGAGAATTTGTTTTCGTGGCTCTTGAACTTCTTTCAGGTATAATTATCTCTAAAAGAGCCGGTAGGATGATAAGGGTTTAGGGGGGTCGAGTTAGAGGAAGAAAAAAAACCCCGGGATATATTCGGTTCACTATAGCTTTGTTCAAATGGTGAGTTAGAGACTTAGGTATTACTATCTAATGACCTGCATTATATTGAGATTGATAAATCTGAGATAATGGCTCATTGCGGATTAGCGTGAAACCGGTCAAGGTTTCGCTTATGCGGATCAATCACTATCAACGGAAGTTGCGGCTGGAAAGCCGCTCCCACAGAATTTATTATTGAAGTTTGCTGCAAACTTCACGCAAATCCACGATGAACCGAGATAATCAAGGAGGGGATAGGTGAGGTAGAGAGGATGCTCAGATCACGCAACACCTTGAATCCTCGAACCCTTTACATCAACTAAGGAGAAGAGCCTTCAGGCATAATTCTATTGTAACAACGCAATAATTAGCGGTTTGTAAATGGTGTAAGGGCCGTCGGTGTCTCTTTCTTAAGCGTCGCAACATACTGACGTTATTCCATTGGAACGGTGGTTTATCCTTACACTTCATCACTCAACAGCCTCATAAGAGAGCCGCCATTGAAACGGCCGTCTTTCCCGCCTGCTTGCCTGTGCGTTGCACGCAGACAGGTGCTGAGGCAAAACCCTACAGGTTAGGGGGCGTTCTATGAGAAAAGAAAGCATTTTTGGTTGCGACGCTTAAGAAAGAGACACCGACGGCCCGATTCAGTTCCCAATGTCTGTCTCATAGGCTGCTAATTATTGAGCTGTTATATTTCATATAACTTCAGCTAAATAGGTTGTGATTGTGAGTGTACATACTTATTTGGTGAAAAGTCATTTCGTTGTGGATACTATTGTTTATTATCAGTGAATGGGTGATTCGTCTCGTAATGCTGGGGGTGATCACCTCCCGGCGGCGACCAAACCCAGTATCGCTTGGGTATTACTGATTAGTGAACATTGGAAAAACCGACCGAAAGCCCAGAAGGTGTCTTCCAAAACATTGCAAAATTGCTCAGCCCGCTTCTCTGATGACAACATGGGCACATTTTCAAAGAATATTACGAGGTCTGATGTTATAGATTCCATGATAGAGATCGGCCGTGTAAAATTAAGCAACCGGCTTATTATGGCCCCCATGGCAGGTATAACCAATCTGTCTTTCCGTCTTTTGATGAAAAAAATGGGGGCGGGCCTGGTGACCACTGAGATGATCAGTGCAATGGGCCTGATGCTGGGCCAAAAAAGGTCCTTTGATTATCTCAAGAGCCATCCTGATGAAAGGCCTCTCGCCACACAGATATTTGGGGATGATCCTGACGCAATGGCCCGGGCTGCTCAAATTGCTGTTGAATCGGGCGCAGATATTGTGGATATCAATATGGGGTGTCCTGCAAAAAAGGTCGTCAAAACAGGTGCGGGGGGAGCCCTTTTGCAGCATCCGGAAAGGGTAAAGGAAATAGTCTGTGCTGTCAGACGGGTCTGCAGCGCACCTTTGACCGTGAAGATAAGGGCAGGGTGGTCGCCGGATAAGCCTGTTGCCGGTGAGATCGCGCATCTCGCAGAAGACTGCGGTGCTGATGCCATAACTCTACATCCGCGTTTCGTAACTCAGGGTTTTTCAGGAAATGCAGACTGGCGTATTATAGCAAAGGTAAAAGAAAAGGTGCGAATACCCGTTATCGGCAGCGGAGATGTTTTAAATGCCTCTATGGCAATTGATATGAGAATACAAACAGGCTGTGACGGCGTCATGATAGGACGGGGTGCCATGGGTAACCCCTGGATATTCAGACAGATTAACGATCTAGACAAGGGATTGTCCATTTATCAACCCGAATTGCATGAACGCAGGGCCCTCATTATGGAACATTTTCAACTCCTGTGTGTTCACATGGGTAAACAAAGGGCCTCGAAGGTCATCAGAGGTCTGGTTCTTTGGTATACTAAGGGGCTTCCCCACAGCAGTCGTTTTCGAGGATCTTTTGTTCATATCCGAGGTTTTGACTCGCTAATATCGGCATTGGATCAATATTTTTCATATTTGGGAGGCTCCGGGTCTTGAAGGTTAAACTTGCAAAAGCTGCCGGATTCTGTATGGGCGTCCGTCGTGCCATGGAGATCGTGCTGACTGAAACAAATAAGGGAGAAGATCCTATTTACACATTTGGCCCCCTGATTCACAACAAACAGGTCCTTGATCTCCTTGCGTCAAAAGGGGTAACGGTACTCGAAAGCCTTGAGGATTTGGATGACAAAGGGGAAGGCATGATTGTGATCAGGGCCCATGGTATACCTCCTCAAGAACGTACGGCTATCAAAGAAACCGGGTTAAAGATCATCGATGCCACTTGTCCCAGGGTGGCCAAGGTCCATGGCATTATCCGCTCTTACACCAGAAAGGGGTATTCAGGTGTAATTGTAGGAGACAGAGATCACTCGGAGGTCAGAGGCTTGGCAGGCTATGGGAATGATCGTATGCATGTTATAGAAAGTGTAGATGATATCCCAGCCTTGCCTGATATGGGTCACGCATTTGTAGTGGCTCAGACAACACAGAACGAACAAACCTACCGTGAGTTGGTCAATGCCCTTAAGGTAAGATTTCCTGAGATCCTTGTGTTTAACACTATCTGCAATGCCACGCATGACCGTCAGGAGGCAACCAGATCTTTTGCCGGTCATGTCGATGCGGTTGTAGTTGTGGGCGGGTATCACAGTGCGAATACACAGCGACTTGTCGAGGTATCAAGGGAGGAGGGAATCCCTACGTTTCATGTAGAAACAAAGGAGGATCTGGATAAAAAAAGCCTTTCGGGACTGGAAAGAATTGGTGTAACTGCTGGGGCCTCCACTCCCAACTGGATGATCAAGGATGTAGCCAGGGAAATAGAACGCATCCGCAGCCGGAGTGAGACATGGCTTGGAAGTTGGGTAAGGGGGCTATTCCACTTCCTTGTTTTGAGCAATATTGCTGTAGGGGCTGGCGCTTTTTTCCTGGCATATGCGGCGTCTGTCATCTCAAGAAGAAATATCGGACTCTTGTTTCCCTATTTATCTTTTTTTTATGTCTATGCTATGCATGTCATGAACTTGTTCTTAGACAAAGGGGCAAGCGCATATAATGACCCGGATAGAGCAGCCTTTTTGAGAAAAAACAGGCGTCTTTTGATTGTTACCGGTGTTTTCGCAACTGCAATAGTCCTGGTGTTATCCCTGACTGCAGGAATGATGACGTTTCTTACTGTAGCTGCCCTGTGTCTTTTGGGTGCTGCCTACAGCATACACCTGGTCCCAGACAGATTTCAACGCAAATGGCATTATTCCAGGATCAAAGATATTCCAGGATCAAGAAGCCTGTCTGAAGCCCTTGCCTGGATGGTCATTATCACTTTAGTCCCCTTGTTGTCCACACCCCATATTATCTGGTCCGCTGCAATAATTTCGGCCTTATTTGTTTTCATGATGAGTTATACTCGATCAGCTCTTTTTGATATATTTCAGGTACAGGGAGACCTGATTGTCGGTGCCGAAACCCTGCCTGTCACTTTAGGAGAGAGACGGACCCTGGGGCTTCTCAAAATTGTCCTTCTGGGTATTGGAATTGTTATGGGAGTGAGTCCGGTTTTGGGACTCGTGGGCCCTTTTTCCTATATTATGTTGCTCCCTCTCTCGACCTTATCATTTTGTGTCATTGCCTATGAAAGGCGCTGGATATATCCCGGGACCATGATGGAGGCCCTTGTGGAAGCCAACTCATTTCTGGCTGGGTTACTGGCTCTTGTTTGGCAGGCTGCATGATGGCAATCATTAGTGTCATTATCCCCACATTCAACAGGGCCGATAAAGTTGTCAGGGCGATTTCCTCAGTCCTTGATCAGACATTTACTGATTTCGAGATAATTGTTGTTGACGATGCGTCTACTGACAGGACAAAAGATGCAGTTGTTAGGTTTAATGATTGCATCACCTACATTGAACATTCTTTAAATCTTGGGGTCTCAGCGGCGAGAAATACGGGGATAAGGAAATCGACAGGTGAATTCATCGCCTTTCTTGATTCAGATGACTGGTGGCTTCCGGAGAAATTGCAGATCCAGATGGGTTTTTTTGACAGTCATCCTTGGGTAGTGGCACTCCAGACCGAGGAGATCTGGATTAGAAACGGACGTCGTGTGAACCCCAAGGTAAAACACCTGAAACCATCGGGAGACATATTTGAGCCATCCCTCAAACTCTGTCTAATCAGTCCTTCCGCTGTTATGATAAAACGAGGTCTTTTCGATGAGGTGGGACTGTTCGATGAAAGTCTCCCGGCATGCGAAGATTATGATTTGTGGCTCAGAATTTTATGCCGGTATCCGGTGTACCTTGTCCGAGAACAGCTTGTTATCAAAGAGGGCGGATCTCCTGACCAATTATCCCTGCAATATATGGGGATGGATCGCTTCAGGATCCAGTCCATTGTGAAACTTCTAAAAGGGGGAATGCTTAATCACAAGCAGGCGCAAGCCGCATTTGAGGTGCTCTTATTCAAATGCAGGATTTATGGTAACGGCTGTATCAAGAGAGGAAAATCGCAAGAAGGGAGATATTTCTTGGGTCTTCCGGAAAAACTGAAAAATGAGCTTTCTGATAAGTAGGAGCTAACCTGGATATGTTGGAACAAAACCTACCAAATCATGAGGAATAACAGGGGGTATGATGGTACTTCAATGGTTTTTCTATGGTCTGGCTGCCTATCTGCTTGGATCAATAACTTTTGGGAGATTGATTGCCAGAAGGGTAGGTCACATCGATATTACCCGGCAGGGAAGTGGAAATGTTGGCGCAACCAATGTCTCTCGGGCGCTGGGTATTAAGTGGGGAATTGTGACCTTGATTCTCGATGTACTGAAGGGATTTATTCCTGTGATAATAGTCGCAAATTACTATGGTTTGCAAGATGGCAGTATCAATGAAGCAGGCATCGTTGCCGTGGGCCTGTGCGCGCTATTGGGTCACCAGTTTTCAGTCTTTCACCGATTTAAAGGTGGAAAAGGGGTAGCCACGGCCCTTGGCATGTATCTCGGGATATCATCTGTCACCTGTATTTCATGCCTGTCAGTACTCATCTTGTTTGTCCTGGTGGTCTATAAGTGGGGATTTATATCTTTGGGTTCAATTGTCTCCGCATGTGCAATCCCGGTATTCCTAGCGCTTTTTGGGGGATCATGGATTTATATTATCGGCTCAATAATCGTCTGCGGACTTGTTTGTTACAAGCATAAGGAAAATATTCAAAGACTGCTTAAAAAGGAAGAACCAAAATGGCCAAATAAGAGAGATCAGGAAAGTAAGTTGAGAAGCCTATCTAACTCTTCATCTGAATAGAAATGCACGACAATACGTCCCCCCAAGCCCCGTTTCTTGATATCTACTTTAGTGCCAAGTGATCTCTTGAGGTTATCTGTTAAGGATTGAATATAATAATCTTCTTGTGATTGATCCGTTGTTGTCGGAACTGGAGTACTCATTTTCTTGACTAAGGCCTCCAGCTGGCGGACCGAAAGACGCTTTTTTATGACAATATTTCTTACGGCTATTCTGTCTTGAGTGCTTTTTATGCCGGCGATAACCCGCGCGTGGCCCATGCTGAGACGCCCATTAATAACATCCTCTTGAATAGAGACAGGCAAATTCAGCAATCTCAACAGATTAGCGATGGTTGAGCGATCTTTTCCGAGGTGTTTAGCAACAGAATCCTGGGTGGCGCCGGGTTCTTCCATCAGCTTCTTGTAGGCGTTTGCCTCTTCAATGGGGTTAAGGTCCTTTCTGTGAATATTTTCAATCAGCGCTAGTTCCAACGCTTCCGTGGATGTGGTTTCCCTTACAACAACAGGAATACGTTCAAGGCCGGCTTTCTGTGCGGCACGCCACCTGCGTTCTCCGGCGATTATCTGATAGTCTGTGCTGGTCTTGCTGACCAGAAGTGGGGTGATGACCCCTTTCTCACGGATGGAGTTTATCATATCTTGCAGGTCATCTTCTGAAAAAATCTGCCTTGGCTGGTCCGGATTAGGCCTTATAGCGTCTACTGGACACTGGAAAAACTGTTCTTTACTGCCCCCCAGTTCATCGGCATCAGGAATCAGGGCTGATAACCCCTTTCCAAGCGCCTTTCTCTTTGCCATTATCTGCTATCCCCTTTCAATTAATTCCCTTGCAAGGGCCAGGTAACTTTGGGCCCCTTTAGAACGGATATCATAAAGAATGATTGGTTTCCCATGGCTTGGGGCTTCACTCAGGCGCACGTTGCGTGGAATATATGTCTTGAAAACTCTTTCTTTAAAGTGAGCGCGAACCTCATTAGCGACCTGTTGTGAAAGGTTGTTGCGTTTATCATGCATGGTAAGCAAAATCCCGCAGAACCCAAGGGTTGGATTCAGGCCTCTTTTCACAATTTTTAAGGTGTTCAGTATCTGTGCCAGACCCTCCAGGGCATAGTATTCGCACTGGAGAGGAATCAGGAGAGAGTCTGCAGCGACCAGGGCGTTGACCGTAAGAAATCCTAAGGATGGGGGACAGTCCAAAATGATGTAATCATATTTATGTCTAATGTTTGCAACACCTTTTCGTAGACGGAATTCTTTGTCTGTCATTGTGACCATCTCCACCTCAGCACCTACGAGGTCGGAAGATGCAGCAATTATGTGCAGTCCTGTAAGAGAGGTCTCAATGATTAAGTCTTCTATTGGTAATGCGCCAATAAGGAAATGGTAGATGCTTTTCTCAATCGTTGACCTGTTGATGCCCAGGCCTGTAGTTGCATTGCCTTGGGGGTCACAATCAATGAGGAGGCAGGTCTTTTCGGCCACCGCAAGAGAAGCACATAGATTGATAGCGGTAGTAGTCTTTCCTACACCGCCTTTTTGATTAGTAATAGAGATGACCTGAGCCATAGAAACCAAGATAGTTTGCTGGATGTAAGCCTGTGATGGAATGTTCAATTGCACCGATGATTTAGTGAAAATGACCGTTGCACAATGTAGTTGATAACATAATAGGAGGTGATTGAAAAGACAAATAATGTTTCACGTGAAACATTATTTGTCTTTTCGTAACCGTTCACAGGTTCAAAGGATATTATACACCACTTTTGGCAAGGGAAAGATCTATTAGTTTGTCTAAGAGCCGGGGAAATGATATTCCGGCAGTTTGTGCCGCCAAAGGAAAAAGGCTGTTCTGAGTCATGCCAGGGATGGTGTTTGTCTCTAATAAATAAATATCTTTGTCCTTAATAATCATATCGCTCCTGCTCCAAACACTGCATTTCAGGGCCTCATGGGCCTCTTTTGAACACATCTGTGCTTTCTCTGTGATGGACGGGGAAAGCCGCGCCGGGCATATTTCCTGCGTTGCACCCGTTTTATATTTGGCCTCATAATCGAAAAAACAGTAGTGGTCCCCAGGGACAATCTCTATCACTGGAAAGGTCTCAAGCACTCGATTTCCCAAAACACAGCAGGTAATCTCCAGGCCAGCGATAAATTCCTCTACCATGACCTCATGGTCGAATTCAAATGCCTTTTGAATTCCAGCCACAAGGTCTTCCATGTTTTGGCAGACAGATATTCCAAGACTTGATCCTTCTGCAACTGGTTTGACAACAGCAGGCAGGCCGAGGATTTGAACAAGGCGTTCAGGATGAATCTCTTCACCGTGATTGAGTATAATATCTTTGGCCACCATTAGCCCTTTGGTTCTGTAAATATCTTTGGCGATCTTTTTGTTAAAGGCCATTGCGCTGGACAAAATTCCTGATCCGATAAACCCTATACCCAGCATATCGAGGAGCCCTTGAATACAGCCATCTTCACCGTGTTTGCCATGTAACAGGCTGAATACAAGGTCTACCTTGTCACGCAGTTCCATCAATCCGTTTAGATTATTCTGTGGATCATACATGTTGACAGTATATTTGCCTTTATCAAGGGCATTATAAACAGCCTCAGCGCTTCTTAAGGAAATGTCCCTTTCTCCAGACCAGCCACCGGCCAGCAAGGCAATGCGTATTTTGTGCATAATATGATGTCACTCCGTTTGGTAACCATTCAGGGGTATTAAATTAAAGTTCTTCAAATAAGTCATGAAATGTTTGATAAAGCTTGGCTTAAAATAAATACATCAAACCACCTTACATTAGCAATTACTAACAGAAGGAAGATATCAGAGCGGTTTAAGATGGTACTAAGAGACGTTCAAAACCGCATAAGGTTTTTGACAGGACAGAAATTCGGACTAAAAAAACTGAAAATCGCAGAAAAACCCCAATAAACAGAGCAATCAGAAGATCCGCATTGTGGAAGCTTTTTTCCACAAAGACCTGTTTGGCATTAACTTTCAGAATTAACTGCTATATTTGTCTTGC
>Ga0075124_10001549_pt1 | contig 10694 bp, 9 predicted proteins | sample AntAceMetag02UKS_FD_69809 | JGI IMG/M metagenome (GOLD analysis project Ga0075124, IMG submission 69809) | Saline lake microbial communities from Ace Lake, Antarctica - Antarctic Ace Lake Metagenome 02UKS | ecosystem: Environmental > Aquatic > Non-marine Saline and Alkaline > Saline | place... | reverse complement strand
GACAGGGGAGGTTGTGGAAGCAACAAAAGAAGGGGCTGCTGCCGCGGTTGAAGCGGGTAAAGATATGGCATCGGATGCAGCGGAGGCTGTTAAAGAAACGACAGAGGAGGTTGTGGAAGCAACAAAAGAAGGGAGCACGCAATAAGGATGAGTAAGCGCAGAGAATTTTAGCAGCAGGTACCATATAACAACCAACAAAGGTAGGGCTTCACATAGGCCCTGTCTTTGTCATTGATTGCTGATTGAAATCTTGGATTAAGCGAATAAAGACAGTTTTGCATATTTCAGGAAGGAAGCCTCATCGTCCCCCAGATGTTCCCCAAGCTATTTTTACCCTTTCTAACTTATTGATTATATAGGTAACAATTTGTCTCAGTGTGGGTTCGATTCTCGCGTACTTCCGCGAATTTTCATTTGTCCGTGATAGAACAATTTATTTTTATCATCCGATAATGAATTATTCGCCAATACACTGTATATAGTTTTTTAAGACATTCTATTAGCAGGTTTCTCCTAATGAATCGCATGAAATACATCGTCGTCGGAGTTCAGGTAGCCTTTTTGCTCTTCTCTGCCGGTGCGCTCTTCGCCGCCGAGAGCTACAAAGACCTGCATACCTTCAGCTTTTATTTTGAAAACGATATTGTTGCACGCACCGACCAGGCTTACACCAATGGAGTGAAGCTTACCTGGGTCTCCCCTGATCTCACGAGCTACGCGGAAAGCCCGAACCTCCCAGAATGGAGCCTGCCCCTCATACAGAAGATACCCTTTATTAACGAACCCGACCTGCAGCGAAACATTGCCCTCTCGATCGGTCAGAACATGTACACGCCGGAGGATACCGTACGGTATGACCTGATTGAAGGCGACAGGCCCTACGCAGGATGGACCTATTTCGGCATTGCCTTTCACAACAAGAACGACCGGCGGCTGGATTCCCTCGAAATTCAGCTCGGAATCATAGGCCCGCAATCCTATGCCGACAGAACACAGCGGCTGGTTCATGAGATCAAAGGGGTTGAGATTTCGAACGGATGGGATAATCAGCTCAAAAACGAACCGGGGCTTGCCATCATTGCCGAGCGCAAGTATCGGGTATTCAGAATGGAGGCCAGAAACGGACTGGGAAGTGACACCATTACCCACCTGGGCGGGGCAGTGGGAAATGTATCGGTCTATGCAAATGCCGGTGTGGAAACACGACTCGGATTGAATGTCCCCGTCGATTTTGGTACATCACTGATCCGACCTGCCGGCGATACGAGCGCTCCCGCAGGCATAGGCGATCCCCGTAGCCCCGGAAGCATACCATACGGCATCTACCTTTTCGGTTCCGTTGACGGACGCGCCGTACTCCGCGATATATTTCTGGATGGAAACACCTTCACCGACAGTCACAGCGTGGACAGGAAAAACTTCGTCGCCGATATCTCAGCGGGCATCAGCGTTATCTTCTATCAATTCAAGCTTTCCTATGCCCAGGTAATGCGTACCAAGGAATTCAGGGGACAGGAAAAGGAACACTGGTTCGGGTCCGTTTCACTTTCTTTTTCCTATTAACAAAATTGGTCATAAAAAAGCTTTAACTACCGGTTAAGCTGCACATTTCTGAAATATATCAGTGGCTTTTGTATCGAAACCCTGATAGGAGTAACCCTTCGCCTGTCCGAGTTATTAAAGCGAGTCAGTCTATTGGGAATGGCGCGGGTTAAGCCAGGCATATAAATAATACATGGATGCAGAAATAAGAAAGGGAGAAAAGCATGGGTTCCAAACAGGAAGCAACGGCAGTAGACCACAAGGCCTATTATGAGGCGAAACTGAATGAGCGACGTTCATACCTTGTCGAAAAGGGAATCGATCCTAAAGGGATTGCGAAAGATACCATTCTAAAAAATCTCAAGGCGAAAGTAAAAAAAATGAACCTCAAGATAGCGGCGATCGCCAAGATCAAGAAAAGAACGGAAGAGCTGGCAAAGATAAAGAACGACAGGCTTGCGACCCCGAAAAAAGAAAAAGCGGCAAAGGAAAAGACGCCAGCTGCTCCACCCGAAGAAGGCAAAGCAAAAAAGAAAAAGAAAAAGAAGGAAGCCGAAGCACCGGCCACATAATTAGTCCTTTGTCACCTCCCTTTCAGGATTAATCCGCTCAGGGTCACTAGACGAATCCTCTCAACCGGTCAGGGGCACCTCCATGTCGCCCTCCGGTCCACCCGAGAGCGAAATTGTAAGCGGCCTCCTATCATCGTGCGCAAGATAGGTGGTCGTCGTGGGGAAGGCAAACTCGATGCCTTCTTCATTGAAGGCTCGGAGAATTTCAAAATTGATAATCTCATTAAATTCTATCGACTTCCAGTAGTCGTTGTGCCCGAACCAGTATACGACAAGAATATTCAATGAGGCATCGTTAAAATCATTGAACATGATCTTGGGGGGATACTGGCGATGAAGCTCTTTTCTGTCCTTCAGGATTTCTTTGATTATCTCGACGGCCCGCTCCACCTTGTCGGGCGGCGTATCGTAGGTAATCGTCACATTCATCCACCGCCTGATATAGGGGCGACTCGCGACGTTTTCGATAGTGATGGAGGCCATTTTTTCATTGGGGATGGAGAGGAGGTGTCCCCAGAAATTTCGTATCCTTGTACAGCGAAACCCTATCTCTTCCACCCTGCCTTGCGTTCCTTCAACCAGTACCCAGTCGCCGACACCGAAAGGCTTGTCGATCATGAGCATGAAACTGCCAAAGAGATTCTTTAAGGTATCCTGTGCGGCCAGTGCCACAGCGAGGCCGCCTATTCCAAGGCCGGCTAGGAGCGTCGTCATCGGCTTGCCCGTCACCGCTTTGAGAAGATAAATAACACCGAAGATAATAACGAGTGTCCGTGCAATTATCCTCACCATCTGAACGAAATTCATGTCAAACTCGTTATCGTCTCTCATGACGAATCTGGTTAACTGGTATTCCAGGACATCGAGAAGCCGATAGAGAAAGAGCACCACGACGAGTGCGCCGAGGACGCTGATGACTGTTGCCAGCACCGAACTGGCACCTTCGGGAAGCGTCAGGATTTCGTTCGCTGCATAAACGGCGATTGCCAGGAGCAGAAATCGTATGGGCCAGATCGCCGCTGATAAAACCAGCCTGAGATGGGCCTTCTCTTCCGTATCTTTCATCGCATCCGTCATGGTCTCCAGAAAAACCGAGAAGAGCCTGCCGCCGATGTATATAACTGCAAATACGATCACGATCAGCAGGTAGTCCCACCACGCCGATTTCCAGAGCCATTCCGGGAAGAGCGCCTTTTGGGTATAGACAAAGACTCCCGCGGCAATGACAACCCCCAAAATCCGGAGGGTTCCCTTCAGGTTTTTAAAGACTTTTGTCGAGAGCTTCCTTCTCGTTCCCGCCGGCATTACCAGCTTGATAAGATCGAGCATACGGACCAGAAGAAATACGAAAAACATCAGGGCCAGTGCAAGGAGGAACATCTCCAGTCCGTCGAGAAGGGTCTGCAACTGTTTGGGCAATAAAAGGGGAGCCGAGGCAACTTTCAGGATGAGTGCGGCAAAGGCAAGCCGGAGTACGGGGAAAATGCCCGTCACATAAGGCATCCACTCCTTTAACGCACCTTTCTTCAGGACCTTTTCCATCTGCCGGTTGGAAAATCGCCACAGGAATTCAAGGAGTACAAAACCCGCCACAAATATCGCCACTGAGAGGACAACCTGCCAGAGGTCGTTCCCCTTTATAAAACCCTGGGCGAGTGACTGGACCCATTGAGAAATGTTTTGAATTGCCTCCATCATATTCCCTCCTTATCTTTCTATAAGGTTATTGTGCCGATTTGATGGTGTACTCTATTCCTATATCACACATACCAAGCTATTAAAATATGAAGCAATAACAGTGGGAAGAAAGATTACATGTCCCTGTAGAGATTTTTCGTCATAGACGGAGAAGTAAAAAGCTTGCCCTTTACAATCTTCATACAAATTGGTAGTCTTCACGAAAATATTCCGTTCCATGACATGATAGGATGTATTTTCCCTTCAAGAGTACAATAAGCGATTGAGTACATAGAGAGAAAGGAGAAAAAATGTTTGACTATTTGATGACGGAAGAACAGAAGAAAATCAGAGATGAGGCCCGGGATCTCGTCAAGTGGGTCCCGAGAGATATGATTCTCGACATGGACAAGGACAAGATCAAGTTTCCCAAAGAATTTCTGAGAGAAGCGGGGCGGAGAAACCTTCTGGGCTGCCGGTATCCGAAGAAGTGGGGCGGCAGGGACATGGACTGGGTCACGACCTGTGCGGTAATTGAAGAGATCGGGACACTCGGTTACGAATTTGCCTGTGTCTTCGGTGTGGGAGCGGAGCTGGTATGTGACGCCATCATAATTCATGGAACGGATGCACAGAAGGAAAAGTATGTAAAACCCCTCCTGAAAGGTGAGCTCTTCGCCGCCGAAGGTCTGACGGAACCGCGGGGCGGGTCCGACTTTTTCGGCGCGACCACAACGGCAGAGGACAAGGGCGATCATTTTCTCTTAAACGGTCAGAAACGCTTTATCGTGGGCGGTGAAGGGGCTGATTTTTTCCTCGTCTATGCCCGCACCAATTTCGATCCCGAGGTCAAATCGCAAAAATCCCTCACCGCTTTTCTCGTCGATCGCACGGAGGGAGTGGAGACAAAATATCTCTACGGTCTTATGGGATGCCGCGGTGGCGGAACGGCACGTCTTATCTTCAAGGATGTAAAGGTCCCGAAGGAAAATGTCCTCGGTGAGGTGAACGGTGCCTACCCCGTCTTCAATACCATGATGATTCCCGAACGTCTGGGGACCGCCGTGATGACTATCGGGGCTGCGAGACCCGCACTCGAAATCGCAACGAATTATACATCACGGCGAAAGGCCTTCGGCCAGATTATTGCCCAGTTCGAGGGGGTGAGCTTTCAGATTGCCGAAGCGGTCATGCTTCTTGATGCGGCCCGTGCCATGGCGTATGCAACGGCCCGCGCCGTTGACGAAGGGGTCGACATGCACCTCATTCGCCGCATGGTATCGGAAAGCAAGAAATTCATAACCGAATCCTGTCAGAAGGTGGTCCACAACGCAATGCAGGTCGTGGGCGGGATCGGATATACGACGATATTGCCGTTAGAACGCATATACCGCGATGTTCGTCTCGCATCGATCTGGACAGGAACGAGCGAGGTGATGTCGATGATAACGGCACACGAATGGTACCGTGAATACCTCCTGCAAAAGGCGGCGAATCTTCCCCGTGACTATGAAGCCGATGCGGAAGATGCCTTTGCCGAGGAAGAAAAAATATACGAGTAGACAAAAACTCCTCGATATTATATAGAATACCTATTGCTCCATATAGCCGTCTCTCCGAGACGGCTATATGGTTTTTTATTTTTACAATAACGGACTTCTCCCTCTATCACGCGTAAAGAACAGGGTAGATCGGGAAATCCAGGGTTCACAGGACAAAAGAGATACGAGCGGAGGATTGAAATGGATAAATTTCCCATAACGAGAGCGGGATTTGACAATCTGAAAAAAGAACTGGAACGGTTGAACCGGGTTGATGTTCCTCAAAATATAAAGGATATAGAAGAGGCGAGGGCCCACGGAGATATCTCGGAAAATGCCGAATACGCCGCGGCAAAGGAACGGCAGTCCTTCATACAGGGGAAGATACAGGAAATAGAGAATAATCTGGCCACCTCGGTGGTGATCGACCTTAACAATCTTACCGACGAAAAGGTCGTCTTCGGAACAACGGTCACGATAGAGGATATGGATTCCGGTGAAACGACACAGTATCAGCTCGTGGGGCCCTTTGAATCGGACATAAGCAAGAATAAAATATCCGTCACCTCGCCGATCGGCAAGGCACTCATCGGAAAAGAGATAGGCGAAGAAGTTACCTTCAGGGCACCGGGAGGAACGAGAAACATAGAAGTTCTTGATATAACTATAGAAACGGAAAATTAGGCTGAAAAAAGGTAACGCTCAGGCGATTTTCCATTCAGTCGCGGTGGGTGAGTCCTTCAGGACCACTCCTTTTTCGGCAAGAGAATCACGTATGCTGTCGGCCCGCGCCCAATCCTTTGCGGTTCTGGCCTCTCTTCTCTCACCAATAAGGCGTTCTATCTCGTCCATATCGAGGCCCCGCTTATGGGCCTCCCGTTTCCTGTCCACCTCAAAATACTCATCGGGGTCCTCAAGAAACAATCCCAGCACCTTGCCTACTTCTCGTATATATCCCTTTGCCGTATCCAAGACGAAAAGCGATTCGGGGGAGGGAGTAAAGCCCTTTTCGGCGAGATACCCGTTCATCAACCGAATCGCATCAAAGATGTACCCGAGGGCACGGGCCGTATTAAAATCGTCATCCATTGCCTCGACGAATTTTTTGGGTAGTTCCTCTATCTTTTCATACACTTCGGCATCGTTACCTGCGAGGTCCTTTGAAGAAATACCGGTAAAATCAATCTCTTCCTCAAGAATATCGTCGATATTTTTCAGTGTTGAATAAAACCGCTCCATTCCCGTCCGGGCCTCGGCGAGGGCATCGTCGGAATAGTCGATATAGCTCTTATAGTGGCTCTGAACGATGAAGAGTCGCACCACCTCGGGATGATAATTTTTCAGCACATCTTTTATTGAAAAGATGTTTCCCAGAGATTTTGACATCTTTTCGCTGTTAATCTTGATAAATCCGTTATGTATCCAGTAGTTCGCGAAGGTCGTACCCGACGCGCCCTCCGATTGGGCAATCTCATTCTCATGATGCGGGAAAATCAGGTCCTCCCCACCGCCATGGATATCAAAGTTCTCTCCCAGATATCGCTGGCTCATGGCGGAACATTCTATATGCCATCCGGGTCTTCCCCGTCCCCAGGGGCTGTCCCACCAGGGTTCCCCCTCTTTGCTGGATTTCCAGAGGACAAAATCGAAGGGATTTCTCTTCCGTTCATCCACCTCGATCCGCGCGCCCGCCATCATGTCATCGAGGTTTCTCCCCGAAAGCTTGCCATAGCCTTCAAAGCTGTCAATGGCGTAAAAGACATCACCTTCAACCACGTAGGCATGTTTCTTTTCGATAAGGGTCGAGATGAGCCGTATCATTCCCTGGATATTTTCGGTCGCCCTGGGGGCTATTGTGGGTCGCGCCACACCCAGTTTGTCCATATCCTCATTATGTTCCCTCATAAACCGTTCCGATATCTCCGCTATATCGGTATTCTCGGCATTGGCCTTCGCGATAATCTTGTCATCCACATCGGTAAAATTCTTGACGTAGTTGACCTGATACCCCTTGTACTTAAGGTACTTATAAATAACGTCAAAAACCACCGCCGAACGGGCATGACCGATATGACACTCGTCGTAGGCGGTAATTCCGCATACATAGATCCCAATCTTTCCTTCTTCGTTCGGGACAAATTCTTCTTTTTTCCTCGTCAGGGTGTTGTAAAAGTGCAGACTCATTGTTTCCTCTCAGAATGCCTCATTTCATCGGGCAGAAAGCTATGCTAAAATCTCAGAAGCATCACAGCTTCTATGGAAAAAGGGACACCAGATCGAGACCGGCATCCTCCGGAAATCCATACATGAGGTTCATATTCTGCACGGCCTGACCGGCGGCTCCCTTCATCAGATTATCGATGGTGGAGACTATCACAATTCTTCCCGTTCTCTCATCAACGGTGATTCCTATATCACAGTAGTTGGACCCCCTGACCGATGAGATATTCGGCAGGCTCCCTGTCTTGTAAACTCTCACAAATTTCTCGTCACCGTAAAAATCTTCATAGATACCGGAAATTTGTGCGGCGTCATAGGATCCCTTCATATCCGCGTAGATGGTATTCAATATCCCCCTGTTTACGGGCAGAAGATGGGGGGTAAAGAGAATTTTCACCTCTTCCTTTGAAAGCACGGAGAGTTCCTGTTCCATCTCGGGGGCGTGACGATGCACACCTATCTTATAGGCCTTAAAGCCCTCATTGACTTCACAGAAGAGCGATCCCATCTGCAGATCTCTCCCCGCGCCGCTTGTTCCCGACTTGGAATCGACGATGATCGACGAGATGTTAATATAGCCGCCTTTCAGAAGCGGTGCAAGGCCCAGGATGACACCCGTGGGATAGCAGCCGGGATTGGCGACAAGATCGGCCTTCCTGATATCGTCTCTGTATAGTTCGGGAAGCCCGTAGACAGCCTGTTTGATGAGATGGGCCGAACTGTGCTTAATATACCATTTCTCATAGGTTGCCCGATCACGCAGCCGAAAATCGGCGCTGAGATCCACAACCTTTTTCCCCGCCTCCAAAAAAGCTGGGGCCGCCGCCATTGCCTCACCATGGGGAACCGCAAGAAAAACGACATCGCAGAGCCCGGCAACCCGCTCGGGAGATGCATCGATGTAGGTAAGATCGGTCAAACCCCTGAATACGGGATATACGTCGGACACAGGGGTACCCTTGTACTTTCTCGACGTTACGGCCGCCACTTCCACCTCCGGATGAGAGATGAGAAGCCGCAAAAGCTCCTGCCCCGTATAACCGCTTGCCCCATATATTCCTGCTTGTATCATCTGTTCCCTCCAAAAAAAAAGGGGGCCAAGGCCCCCATAGGTTTAATGATATTATCTCTTCGAATACTGGAACCTTTTTCTCGCTCCGGGCTGACCGTATTTTTTTCTCTCTTTAATCCTTGAATCCCTGGTGAGGAATCCGGCTTTTCGAAGAGTGGTTTTCAGGTCGGCATCATACTCCACAAGCGCCTTCGATATGCCGTGTTTAATCGCGTCAGCCTGTGCGGAAATACCGCCGCCGGCCACGTTGACAAAGAAATCGAACTTGTCTCTGTTCTCGGTAATATCAAGGGGCTGCCAGACCAGTCTTTTCAGAATATCTCGCGGGAAATACTCATCAAAAGCTCTCTTGTTTATTTCGAAATTACCGCTTCCTTCTTTCATCCATACCCGTGCCACTGCGTTTTTTCTCTTGCCTGTGGCATAGAATCTCTTGTCGGCCATAGTACCTGATCTCCTACCCTAATTACATTTCCAGTATCTGTGTATTCTGAGCGCCATGGGGGTGCTCATCACCACAGTATATCTTCAATTTCGTCAGCATCTGTCTGCCCAGCCTGTTCTTCGGGAGCATGCCTTTCACGGCGATACGAAGAAGACTTTCCGGTTTCTTTTCACGCATCTTCTCAGCCGTAGCACTCTTTAATCCTCCGGGGTAGCCGCTGTGTCGATAATACATCTTCTGCTTGAGTTTGTTACCCGTAAGGGTAATCTTCTCGGCATTTACCACAACGATAAAATCGCCGGTATCGACATGAGGTGTATAAATCGGCTTATGTTTGCCCCTCAGGCGGACCGCTATCTCCGCTGCCAGTCTTCCCAACACCTTATCGCTGGCATCAATAACATACCAGTCTCTCGATACCTCTTCTTTTTTAGCACTATATGTCTTCATAAATCACCGTTTACCCGTAAGAACTGAAGGGGTAAACTATGAAATTAAAATGGATTTGTCAAGGAAAAACTATATAAATAGGCCTACCAATTTTGAGAACTTCCCGCTCTTCCGAGACCGGTGAGAGAAAAGAGAGCCATAACACTCCTGTCATCGTCGGAATCCCTGTAGCTCAGCTCTACACCCCAGCATTGTCGGTGATAATCGATACCGAACTTTGTCTCCAGATCTTTCTTATAGAGCTCGTTTCTCCGCAGGCCGTAGAGAAGATCAAGTGTCTCTACAACCTTCGCCCTGGCCGAAAGATTCAACTCCTCGACGGAATCCCTGGTATACCGGTATTCGGAGGTCAGCGAATCGCCTCTTTCGTCACTGATATCGAGGCGACCGTTTAATTTTTTCCATTCCCCCGCATTTATGTCAATGACGGCATCGGAATCAAGGGCGAGGTAACGAAAGGGATTGAGGTCCATCTCTATGGTGATGTCGCCAAAGGGTCTCCTCCTGTCACCGGGCAGCTCAATGTCTCTCCTCGCTTCACTGACATTATAATCCTGCCCCAGTTTCAGACGGAAAACCTCCCGGTAACTGACCTTTCCCTCCTCATCCCTCAGCCGTGCAGTGAGAGTATTTGTCACGGAGAAATTCACAAGGTTCGCCTCCGGTATCTCATCGGCAAAATCGGGAATGTCCTCCTGATCAACAGAGGGAATATAGGTATAGGAAAGCTCAGGTTTCACGCCATGACGTATCTTTTCGATCGTTCCCAGCCGTGCGGAAAAGATTCTGCTTACTTCGGAGCTGACCACCGCTCCCGCGCTCACGAGGGTCCTGCTGCTCTGGCTCCCCTCGCCAAAATCATCCTTACATTCCGAGTCCCATACCGTCTCCCGAAAGCCCACCTCCGGTTCAAAGGTGAGATAATCCCCAAGATAAAGGGGAAGGGAAACTTCAGGATAAAGATCGAGCAGGTGTCCCCGCTCCCCTGCTTCTCGGTAGTAATAGTCATAAACGGATTCCAGCTTCACATAGAAAGGCGTATCGAAAAGGGGCTGCTTTATCCCCGCAAGGGTAATTTCGGGATACTTCTGCAGCGTCTCGTCATTGGAATAACTCAGGAAATCATCGGTATATCTGACCAGGGCTGTCAGGTTGAATAGATCCCAGTCCTTGAC
>Ga0075124_10001542_pt1 | contig 10733 bp, 13 predicted proteins | sample AntAceMetag02UKS_FD_69809 | JGI IMG/M metagenome (GOLD analysis project Ga0075124, IMG submission 69809) | Saline lake microbial communities from Ace Lake, Antarctica - Antarctic Ace Lake Metagenome 02UKS | ecosystem: Environmental > Aquatic > Non-marine Saline and Alkaline > Saline | place... | reverse complement strand
AAGCCCTTTTAATGTGAGGTTTGGAGACGTATGCAGAGTTTGTGATTATTATTTTGGAGAGCCAAGACAAAAAGGCACAAGCCACAGGATATATAAGGTAAGCTGGATTTACCCTCCGCTGATAAGTATTCAAAATTTCAAAGGTAAAAGCCAAAGACTATCAGGTAAGACAAGTCTTGAATGCCGTTGATAAATTGGAGGAAGAAAAATGATGTTAAAAAACGATAGATACGCTTATCGAGTAATATGGTCAGATAAAGACGACGAGTATTTGGGCCTCTGTGCGGAGTTCCCGAGTCTGAGTTGGTTGGCTGGAACGCCGGAGGCGGCATTGAAAGGTATCCGGAGAGTTGTCGCGGAGGGTATAAAAATTATGGAGGCCGATGGCGACTCAATCCCGGAGCCTTTATCCAATAAGAAATATAGTGGCAAATTTTCTGTGCGGATTCCCCCGGAAGTCCATAGAAATCTATCAATCCAAGCTGCTGAAGAGGGCGTAAGTCTAAACCGGCTTATCAGTGCAAGACTGACCAGATGAAAACGCTTCAATGTGTTTATATCTTAGAAGACGGGCACGGATTATTCCGTGAGACCATCTTGACGGAACGGTATTATTAGCTTCATGCAACATTGGGTTCTCTGTAAGCCCATATTTCTTTCAATGCGGAAAAAAATATCTTATCCAATTCCCCGATTGGGGCTGAATGTTTTTCAAAATCAACTTTATATTGCCCAAAACGATCAAGTTCCTGTTCCAAAAAATCGCTTATTGGGGCTATTCGAGGACCATGATCCAATTCTTCACCCTTTCGCTTTGCCTCAATCAAGGCAACGATTTCTTTTTTCAGCTTTGTATCTGTAACCAATCTGTCAACGAGGACATCAAAATCAGTTGGAACAATACCCATCCCCTGCTCAATCCATTGGACTGCTAAAGTTGGGCGTAATACATAAAAATATTTCTTGACCCAGACTCTATCACCTTTCAAATAATCCCGGTAGTTTCCCTTAGCCATATGGAGATAGTGATAAGTGCATGCTGTGGCTGAATAATATCTTGATGCTAAATCTCGCATTTGAGCAGCAATAGAATGTTTTTCTAAGTAAATGATCGGCGAACCAAGCCATTCCAGCAAAGGTGGGTTCGACTTGCGAAGTAACAAAAGGGCTTTCTGTAAATCCCATCCGTTTATATCAAGTTGCTCACTGATAGGAGATTCAATGACGTCGCGCTTTTTCTTGATTGACAAGTACCAATCCACCGGATGTAAATATAGAAACCGGACATCATAATCACTATCCGAAGACGGAAAACCCCAAGCCCGGCTGCCAGACTCGCAGGCGTAGAGGATTCGGACTTTTTCCTTTTCTTCAATCTCTTGTAAACGAGAAATAATTTCCGGCTTCATTTCATTCATTGGATCTTAGGCTTCTAATATTTATAGGGTGGAAACCAAGGTAATCAGTATTCTGGAATCAGATTGAGGGGTCAACCACGTTTTAAAGGATGGTCGTACGTCTGACCAGAGGGTTGGCTTTCTTCCTCTTCTATTAAAGGATTGTAATATGTGACATTTGCGTGTATTGTCAACCTGTTTGTGTGAAAAACTGAAGAAAGGTCCGGATAACAGGAGCCTCGCCATGACCCTCACCAAAGACCGCATAATCGACAGCATTTTCAAGAATACGGACCTCATAAAATCTGAGTCTGCCCGGACATTCCAATCTCTCTTGGAAATCTTGAAACAATCTCTTGAATAGGTGTAAGAGGCCTCTCTCCCCTTGATTTAAATCACATTCCCTCCACACCGCAACATTCTCCCCATTTTTTTCTTCATAGCTGACCCAGACACCCGCACAAGCTTCCGGGGATTTCCATGATTATCAGGGAAATCCCCCGGAGGTGTCAAATTGACGAAAACAATAAAAACTGCGCTCAAAAAAATTCTTGACTGCTTTGAGTCCGGCAACCTTCCAAAAGCGATCTCATACAGTGTGTTTCCGGCTGCCAACATCCCATCATCGAAATGGTCACTTATAAACAGGATCCTGATGTTTCTCTCGGACACCCACGATGCAAGGGGTTTTCAGCAATGGAAAGGAGTCAACAGGTACGTAAAAAAGGGCGCTAAGGCAATCCATATTCTTGTGCCCAGGATCATGAAGCGCGAAAATGATGAAGGTGACGAAGAAAAAAGATTGGCTGGGTTTATGGCAAGACCTGTTTTCAGAATAGAAGACACAGAAGGCGAAACAGTCGAATACGAACGAGTTAAGCTACCAAATCTTCCACTGATGCAAAAAGCCAAAGAATGGGGTATTACAGTCAAACCGATCCCCGGGAACCAGAGCTGTTACGGATTTTTTTCGTATGACCGGAACGAGATTGCTCTTGCATCCGAAGAAGAAACCGTCTTTTTTCATGAATTAGCTCACGCAGCCCACAAACGCTTGGTGGGCACCAACAAAAGCCAGCAATGGAAAAAAGAGATCGTGGCAGAACTCGCTGCAGCGGTCATCTGCCAAATAGTTGGGAAAACCTCAAAATATCTCGGAAACAATCACAGATACATTGAGCACTACGCCAAAAAAGGCAACCTACGCCCAGTCCAGGGCTGCCTCAAAGTGATAAGCGACGTAGAAAAGGTTCTGGGCCTGATACTCACAAAAAACTAAAAGAGGTAGGGGCATACGGATTTTCCTTAACTTCTGTGGTAAATGTGCGACATTATGAGTATGGATACGATGGCAACCACTTTACAGTTAAAGGTAATCTGTGTAACCTGCCCGCTCGTGCCTTGCAACCCGCCCGCCTCGCGTTGCGAAGCATTGCGGGCAGGTGGCAGGCGGGTCTGCGAAATCTGCGGATTAAAGATCAGCACTTTTTCATACACTGATGCTGAAAAAGGGGGGAGGTGCGTTATGGCTAAATGGACACCAAAAGAAATCATTGTACACGAAAAAATAAGAAAAGACCCGGTCACGGACCACGTACTGGAAAGGTGCAAAGGAGTCCCTGTCAAATATGTCAGAAGTGGTACCCGCAAGGAAATTGTTGGAGCATCCGAGGTATTAAGCAGCGCAAAGGAGACCATGCTGGACAAAATATTGGCAGGAAAAACTGTTCTTTACATAGCGCCATCAAATAACGTGGTGGACCTGTTCACTATGCCTGATGACCGAATGATGTGTCCCCATTTTGAGCGGCTAAAACTCGCATCCAACGGCTGCTTCTATCAATGTGATTGGTGCTACCTAAAACTCACTTATAGGGCGGCATTTCCCTTTATAACGATCAGGGCGCAGTACGACAAAATAATGACGCAGCTTACAAAGAGGCTCAGCACAACAAGATCTCCGGTAATGTTTAACAGCGGTGAACTCGCTGATTCCCTTGCATTGGAACACCTGACTGGAGCCGCAAAAGAATTCGTTCCGTGGTTCGGCCAAACCCAAAACGGGTACCTGTTCATGCTGACCAAGAGCGACAACGTAGACAATATTCTGGCCTTGCCCCACAACGGTCACACAGTGGTCGCGTGGAGCATCAACAACGAAGCCGTATCAAAAAAATTCGAGATCGGAGCACCTCCCTTCATAAAAAGGCTTGAAGCAGCCAAAAAAGTGCAAAAAGCAGGTTACCCAATAAGAATCAGGCTTGATCCAATAGTCCCATTCGAAGGCTGGAAAGAGGCATACAAAGGCACCATAAAACAGATCTTTTCCCAAATATCTCCTGAAAGAATCACTCTCGGAACCCTCAGATTCGAAGAAGGCTTCTACAACATGAGAAAAACGATTTTCACCACGGGGCAAGAACTGCCAATGTATCTGGCACAAATGAAGCCAATGTTTCCACCAAAACAATTTGCGAGCAACAAAAAACCTAAAGCAGGAAAATACAGTTTCGGCACCGCACAAAGAACAGAAATATTCAAGTACGTAATCGAAGAAATCCGGAAACACTCAGACTGCCTAATAGCGCTCTGCAAAGAATCAGCAGAAGTATGGAACAAAACAGGCCTACAATTATCGAGGTGCAGCTGCGTTTGCCAACTCGATTACGCCGAAATGCCAGGCAACAAACAGCCTGAAAAAAGCTGAATTGGAAAACAATGTTCCATCGGAAATCTACCGAGAACTTCTCCATTACCCTTTAGAAGAAAGGAACTGCGTCATACGCTCTTTTAGCATTCGAATAGAAAAAGTATGGACGAGAGGGGGTGTAAATTTCCTGTGGAACTTCAATAATGGCTTTGTCAAGCGACCATCCTTTTCTTGTCATCATTTTTCAAAAACAACTTTTAGGTGTGTGGGTAGCTGTCTTATGGAAAACCGGGTTTTTGTTTTGATGGGTGTTCAAAATATTATGATTTGCTACTGAGCAGAGACAATCTTTATAAATCTGTTGTTAATATAACTTTCCGTATATATTATATATATATATTATTTTCATTATAGAAAATAAATAAAATAAAATAAAAGGACACATACAAAAAAAATATTGGGGGAGTTCCATCGGACATTTACCCACACACTTCACTGTCTTTCTTTTGGAGTGGTGAAAAACAATTAAATATTGGGAGCCTTTCCTATGAAGGTAAGCCCAGAAAATGTCCGATGCAAAACAACAAACCAAAGACAGCACAGAAACGCTAATAGAGTCCCTGCACGCTTCAAGAAAAAAGAGGACACTCCTTATAAACCCTGACTACCTCGACGATGAAAAGCTGCCTGAAGACGAAAGAAGAGCTGTCCTCAAAGAAATATTTAACAAAAACATTCGAGAAAAACAGCTCAGCAGAATCATATCTCATCTCACACCGCTACTGGACGGCGCTCATCCTCCCTCAGCACTGATATACGGACCCACTGGATCAGGAAAAACAGTTACTTTGATGCACGTCCTCTCAACCTTCGAGAAAGTAGCTGAGCGCCGCAGCATCAGCTTTAATTATCGATACATTGATCTCACATCACCAAAAACATATTTTGGGTCACTGAACGAGGTCGCGATTGCCCTTGATAGCTCAAACCGAAAATACCGGAAAGGCATCCCTGTTGAATACATGCAGGAAACGATTACAAAGGCCATTTCTCGCTACAAAGGCTTCTTGTCACTTCTTATTGATGAAGCCGACAATATCTTGCCAAACCCAGACTCCTTTTTGACGTATCTCGCAAAAACACTTCCACGAAAAATTTCTTGTAGACTAATTCTCATACTCTTAACAAACAGGTTAGACCTCGAAAAAGCGCTTGACCCAAGAATCTTGAGCTGTCTCAAAAAGACAGACATCATTTTTGAGCCGTACGACGCCCTTGACCTCCTCGAGATCCTGAAACTGAGATCAGAAAAAGCGCTTCTCAAAGACAAAGTTGACGAGGCCGCGCTCAGAAAAGTTGCTGCTTATGCGTCTCGCGAAACAGGTGATGCAAGAAAGGCTGTTGAGTTGCTGGCCAAAGCTGTGAAGGTTGCAGAAGAGACTTCTGGGTACTTAGGTGAGACAGAGGTGGACATCGCGGAAAGCAGGTTGGAAGTGGACAAATCCACTGAATTAATCAATGCTTTAGCTACTCAGCAACGCTTCGCTCTTCAGTCCTGTTACGGGCTCCTCAAAAGGGGTGCCAAGAAAGTTTCTACTGCTCAAGCCTACGAAGTATATAAAGAAATCTGTGACGGAGAGGGTTCGCGGTATTTGAGCCAGCGCCGGTTCTGTGACATCATCAGTTTTCTTGATCTTTACGGTCTGATCAGTGCCCGCGTTGTTTCCATGGGGAGATACGGCAAGAAAAGAAACATAATGAGTTCGTTACCTGACCAGGTCATCAAGGCCTTCCTCTGACATTAATACCGAGCCAGACACTTCGTTAAGGTTCAATCATTGATAGCTGATCCATAAATCGCTCATTCGCCTCTTGGGAGCAATTCCCCTTGCCCTGTTGGAGGGGGAATTGCCTCTGGAGGTAGATAAAGAATGAGATATGAACAAAACAAGATACAAAACAATGCTGAAAACAGGTTTGATGAGTTCAAGAAGGACAGACAGGAAGAGTTCCTGCTGGAGGCGCTACAACGTATTGAGGGAGAGGAGAGATGCGAACACACGCCTGACACACTGAACTTAATTGACACTGAGTACCAAGATGACATGATCATTCAACATTTCGAGTGCAAATGCGGAAAAAGCATTGAAGAAATCTTTACGCTGTCAGAAACAAAAGTTTATTAAAAGCCAGAAGATTTTTGTTATCCTGAAGGGAGAAAATGCTCCCTTGCCAGGAACATAAAACCAAATGAGGTGAAAAACAATGGATAAATGGAAAACCATAGAGCCAGGGGTTTGGAAACCTGAAAAAGAAAAAGACAACATCATCGGTGTCCTCATAAACAAGGCACCAAAAGACGAGCAGTCCGGACTATCGGCAAGGTACTACCTTGAAAACCAGGAGGGCACATTTTTTGTGTGGGGCTGCGCAGTCATTGATGACAGGATGCAGTACGCAAAAATTGGTCAGAAAGTGAGGATAACTTTTGAAGGCAAGATCAAAAACAAGCGGAACCAAGACGTGAACCTCTACAAAGTAGAGGTCTCAGACACGCAGGCAGAAAAGAGTGAGCCCGAGAACAATAAAATATCAGATGAACCTACGCCTGAAAAAATTGATGAAATCGATGAACTGATATGACCCACAAAAAAAAGGAGCCGTATATCGGCCCCTTTCCCTTTCTTTTTTTTGGAGTGACACCTCCTGCTTTACGCATTTTACCTGAAAGGAACAAAAGGGCTTGCCAGGTCAGCGCAGGCACGCCCCACAAAACCTTGAATAAGTTTCGCTCAAAAAACAAGTTGAGCAGAAATAGTCCTGCCCAATTCATCGTGGCCCTTAAGTACCACCAAGCGCTCAAGCTTTGCGCCAAGCAAATAATCCAGAAAATCTTTGTCACACCCACTAAGAGGCAGCCTAACCTTACGATAACCGCCACAGATCTTTACTGGATCAAGGGCTACCGATACACTGTGAACAGAGCCTTCTGGCACATGCCAAACACAGAAAGATATGAATTTTGAAAACCTGTATTTCTTGTTGACCTTCACATCCGCTGATGACATCACGACAGAGACACCGTTTGTTTCAGACACCTTAAGCACGGCATCCCCGCTATTGACAGAAATAACTGAAACAACGACTTTGGCGCCTTTTGATAGCCGCCTCATTTCCTGAATCATTGTGTCCGGGTACCGCACAAGAACAAAATAGTGATACTTGCCTGATTTGTTCCTGCACCACGAACTTTCAATTATTCTTTGCTCAATGCCCAAAACCACTCCGTGAGAAACACCGCGAAGCCGCTCATTAACCACGCGCTTGGGGCCTTGGCCACGCACATTACCAGATACTTTGTCAACGTAGCTGTGCTCGTATTCAACCCCGATAGATCCAAGTACCTGCCTGACAACATCACTAATAGCCGATCTCTTGGCCTCTGCAATAGATCTGCACGGAGAAGAGATCCCCGCAAAATGGCCCTGAGGGATAGACATGACAAATGCAGGGATTTCGAACTCAACAAAACCCGCCTGTGTCTCGACAACAGCCGGACGTATAGACCGCTCTACAGCTTTTCTTTCCCGTGCCTGGTTCTGACCCCCCGAAAAAAAAACTTCGAAGAGACACAGCACAATTGTTGCCAAAAACTTATACTCCACGCCGAACACCGTGTTTCAGTTCTTCAAGAAGCTTTTCAGCCTTCTTTTTGGCCTCAGTCTCACCGACACCAGAAAACCTGTCCCTCAATTTTCGAAGAACATCTGCTTTGGCTTTAAGGTAATCAGCTTTGCTCATCTCAAGCTTAACCCACACATTGTACGTTGGCCTCATAATTTGGGCTGAAAAAAGCTGTTCGTAATAAACCTCTTTTTGTTTGATGCCCTGAACATGAAGATTATTAGCAAAAACAGCGATGCCGTCCTCAACATAGCGATCAATACCCCCAGCGCCAGTATTGGACCCCTGCACATATTCCGTGAACTCCGTTCGAATGTATTGGCCAATGCCTTGAACAACCACCTTGATTGCTTCAGCATTGGCGCAGCGAACTGTCAAGGAATAGTCTGATCCATTCAAAAAACCACCAGAAAAATACATTCTGCCGTCTGATTCAGACGCTGAGTTCTTGGTCCAGTCAGGACGCTCATCGCTTTTTGAGGTCTGAACCACCACTGGTTTTTGTAGCTCGTACGCCTCCAAAACAGATTCCCGCGCCTGTTTCACATTCGGAGTTGATGAGCAACCAGCAAAAAACCCCAACAAAGCCAGCCCAAAAACAAATATGCCAAGTTCTAAGTTTAAACCCAATTTGTGCCACAGATTTTTCATAACAAAACACCTCCTTTCTGGCTAACAACATAAAAAAGGAAACGTTACTTGTCAAGAAAAAAATGACTATTTTATTAATAAAATCAATATGTTGATTTGAGTTTAAACTCAAATAAAATATTTTGTGGGCTTCACATGGGATTGTGTAACTGTTTGGGTGGGGTGAGGATTCCGGTATGAATCGAGGCCCTTAAATTTTTGAAATCAGGGTGTTCTGGTGATCTGCCGAGAAGGAACAGCATCGGAATGATGACAAGAGCCTATCAAAGAGTCATGTACTCTGATCACCGATTTCTACGAATTGGCTCAGAAGATTTGGGCCTCATTATGCGAACCACGATGACTAACACAAGCAACGGCACCCACACATAAATAACCTCGCTAATCATCACCCTTGCGCCCCAGTCACTGAAAAATGCTCCGAGCCCTATCGGAGAAACCAGGAGAGGCCGCCAAGGAAAGAAGTATCTTGTGGAATCAAACGGAGAAAACAAGGCAGGTGGGTTTAGGTTGTCTTCTGAGGATCTCAAGCTGTTTAATGATATCCTTTCCATTGAAGTTGTACGCCTTAGCTGATGGGAGGCATTCCTTTATTTCTGTTATCCATTTCTTTACAATCGTAGGAGGACATAATACAAGAACCCTCTTAGTCCTGTTCAGTTCATGGAGCACATGAGCGCATCCTATCGCCTGAATTGTTTTACCTGTGCCGCATTCAGCAGTGATATACGCCGCTTTATTCCCTGATAGTAAGGATTTGCAGCAAGCCTTGATTATCTCACCCTGAGAAGGAAAAGGATCTTTTTTTATGCCTTTCAGGAGATCAGAGATATCTTCCTCATGCTCGGTTGCAGGATTATGGATAACAGATAAGTCTTTAGTGACTCTCTCTGCCATGCTTTCGCCGTAATCTGACGATCAGTCATCTTGTCAACTGTTTCAATACCTACAATGTGTCCACTGAGTTTGTTTTTCTCGATCCGTTTTTGCAGCTCGCCCTTTGCCTCACCAGACCAAATATCAAAATAGATTCCGCATCACGAACACACCCAATTACGGCATTGTAGTAAATGTTGAGATGTCCCGTAAACTTTTTCTGGCGGCTATCATCTGCCGGTACTTGTTGTGACTCATAGGGAGTCGTAGAACGTATAGCACCAGAACGTCCTGGCTGTTTGTCAACCTTTGATATGATCAATTTTATTTCTTCCCCTTTATCCGTAACAGCCACGATAACAGCCTTCCTATGGTCAATCCAGAGACCCACCGTTGTTTTCATCGACTCCTCCTTTGTCCATTACGTCCACCTAACGGAATTGCAGAACTTAAGTTGAAAGCTCTTCGTCATTGAGTATTGGCCTTTCAGGTCATTAGCCATTTATCATTTGTTCCTTGATTTCGCCCTCTTTGAGATTGCGCTTTGTCCAGCGCCAGTTCAGCCAAGAATTTGAAAACATCTATGCCTTGGAGATCGGCTGTTTCCTCACCTCGGGCATACTGCATAACCCACGCAAGGTCTAAATCGTTCTCCGGCGAAAAGTCTCCTTTCTTTAAACCCAAGGATAGGATTTCTTTGTCGAAGAGGATGAGATGCTCAAAGGCAGGAACGGCGGCGGCGCTGAGCTTTGGCCTTGCAAAAATCTGTAAATCCTGCTCCAGAACCCCAAGAGACACCGGGTGGAAATCCAGCAAGTCAACAAATAGATCCAACGATTCCTGTACCTGCCCGATGGATTTCTGCTCCAGACCCCAGTTCCCATCCTCCACCAATAGCGCCAGGTCATCCCTGCTATAAGTGAGATCCAGGAGCACCAGCGCATTTGCGTGCAATCTCTTAAGTGACTCTTTCCCCTTACTCACAAGCACATCATGATGATTCATAATCTTCTTGATATTTCTAATACTGACCATTTCCTGCCAGAACGGGCTTTTACGAAGGGCTACGTCGGCCACGGTCGTGTGGTAGATGGCCAATTCATTGTCGAAGACCAAGACTTCCGCGATCTCGCCCTCCAGGGGACGTATGTAGAGATGAAGATCTCTGAACTTCTTGTGCTCAAGATCGGTCATGTCGAGAAGTTCCTGGGCGAGGACCTTGTCCACCCACCACTTTCCAGGCGGCTCCTTCATTGTGGAAACGAGCTTTTGCAAAAGCCTGTCGAGCTTGATTTTGGCCTTTAGATTCTCTTTAAAGGACATGACGACAATTTCCTCGCGGTCAAGATGGTGATGATTTTCTATTCCGAATGCTATGATTTAAACAGACAAAGATGCGATTGGGGCTTACCCCCTGTCGGACACGACTTCACCGATCCAAGCGTCGCCCCATAATGTCATCATATTGAACAGGC
>Ga0075124_10001541_pt1 | contig 10738 bp, 9 predicted proteins | sample AntAceMetag02UKS_FD_69809 | JGI IMG/M metagenome (GOLD analysis project Ga0075124, IMG submission 69809) | Saline lake microbial communities from Ace Lake, Antarctica - Antarctic Ace Lake Metagenome 02UKS | ecosystem: Environmental > Aquatic > Non-marine Saline and Alkaline > Saline | place... | reverse complement strand
AGTTTATCGGCTGATCAAAGGCGGCAATTTCGAGGGACTTGGCCAGTCCGACCAGCCGGGGGAGGGTAAAGGTGCCGCCACCGTCAATGCTGAGACCACTCGAGCTATATGCCTGCTTGAGGACTGCAGAGGTCTCCATGATTCGGAAATCACATGCCAGGGCGAGAGAAAATCCTCCGCCTGCGGCTATCCCGTTGATAGCGCATACAACAGGCTTTGGCATATGGCGTATCTCCAAAATAGCCTGGTGGAAGGGGGCGATCAGTTTGTGAAAGGCTGCTGCGTAATTTTCGCCATAGTCCTTTATCCACCTCAAATCACCTCCCGCACAAAATGCCTTGCCCTCTCCTGTTATTATTACGCCTGCAATTTCCGGGTCTAATGCTAATGTGGATAGCATACTGGCCATTGAATCGAGTAATTCTATAATTAAAGAGTTGTAATATTTCGGACGATTCAAGGTTATCAAAGCAATGCCATCTGTTGTTTTCAGTTTTACGGTTTCTTCCATGCCGGCTTCTCCTCTGAGTTTTCAAGATGAAAATTTCAAAAACTGGGCTGCGTTCAATCCGGTTATCCGTCTAATGGACATCGGAGAGAGGCCTGCTGATTCCATCTCCCTGAAGTATCGTTGGGGCCTCAAGAGCGGATAATCACTTCCAAACAGCACCTTCTCAAATCCGATTATCTCTCCGGCTATTCCATAAACATCAGGGGCGTATATATAAGGAGAGGCCGCTGTATCAAACCAGACATTCCGAAGAACATCTCTTGCTTCTTTTTTCAATAGGGCATAGAAGAAAAGCCCTCCCCCCCAATGAGCCAGGACAATCCTGTTCAACGGGAAGGCCTTGAGAAAACGATAGATCTGAGAAAGGCGCATAGGCGATTTACCAGGATACTTGGCCCCGACCGGTTCATTCGTGTGGATCAGCACGGGGACATCAAATTCAAGACCCAGACCCATCACATCCTTCAAAGCACTGGTTATTTGAGTTGTTATCCCGGAACCATATACAGCGAGTTCTCCTATCCCTGACAGGCCTGACCTGAGACATCTTTCTGCTTCTCGTGGTCCTTCACGTGACAAAGGAGAAAAACAACAAAACCCGATTAAGCGCTCAGGATGCGCATTAACCGACTCGATAATATAATCATTGTGTCTGCGATAACGGTCTGTATTTTCCCAGGGGAACCCAAATATCACAGACTTATGGACCTCATCTTCATCCATGTCCCTTAGGAGCTGCGTGACACCTGCAAGTCTTGCGCGAGGTGTGCCATAAAGGCGTTTAAAGTCAGGTTCATCTGCACAGAGGGACTGCCTTTCCTTTCTGAAACCGGGGGGGAAAATGTGGGAGTGAAAATCAATAATCATTTTAAAAGCCTGTCTAAAGCTTCCTCAATGCCGTTAGGCTTGAAACCAACAAGCTTGTCTCTGATTCTTCCCTCCCTGTCGATAATGACCATGGTCGGTATGGCTACAGGGTCATTGCCGAAATAATCCTGAATCACTTTCGTATTATAGCGCAAGACAGGGTAGTTAATCCTGGATCTTTCCTTAAATGTCTGAAGCTGTTGATTGGTCACTTTCTGTGGATTGTCAAGGGAAATCCCAAGAACGATAACCTCATCCCTGCCATATTTTTCACTCACCTTGATCAACTCCGGAATCGTCATCCTGCATGGTCCACACCAGGTGGCCCAGAAGTCCAACAGCACCACATGTCCACGGTGTTGCTTTAATGATATCACATGGCCTGACAAATCTGTGAGTGAAAAATCCGGGGCCAGTGGGTCGGAAGAGGCATTATTTTCAGTGCATCCGACACAAGAAAGAAAAATAATCATGAAACTTGCCATCTTTGCTGCTGTTCTAAGACTAATACGCATAACAATTCCTATTAATGTTTGTTCAGTTCATCTGATACGGATCCATGTCCGATATAAGATTGACTCCGCTCGACCTGAGTACTTGTTTTGAAAGTCTGTCCACCTCATTCAAGAAATACTGTAACAGCGAGACGCTTACGCTCTTGACAAGGATTTGCCACCGGTATTTCCCCTTTATTCTGGAGACCGTGGCCTCCACTGGACCCAACACCTGAATTTCTTTGCCTCGTTTGGGCCAGTTGTTCAAAATGCCTTTAATTTGTAATGTAAAATCCTGGGCAACTTCTGCCGTCTTTGTCTTATTATTTCCGAGAAGCCTCAGGCTAGCCAAATGGGAAAACGGTGGATATCCCAACTGCTTTCTAAGTTGTGTCTCTTTTTCGAAGAATGACCGGTAATCGTGTGCATTGGCTGTTCTAATTGCATAGTGATCAGGATTAAAGGTCTGGATAATTACCTTGCCTTTTTTGTCCCCTCTTCCAGCCCTGCCGGCAAATTGTGACAAGACCTGAAACGTGCGTTCCCCGGCCCTGAAGTCAGGAAATCCGAGCGAGAGATCAGCTGCAACAACGCCAACTACTGTAACATTTGGAAAATCATACCCTTTTGTAATCATCTGCGTGCCCACAAGAATATCTATTTTCCGGTCACTAAAACTTTTTAATATCCGGAATGCCTGCCCCTTTTTACGGGTAGTGTCTGTGTCCATCCTTGCGACATGTGCATCAGGAAATAGTCTCTTGAGTTCTTGTTCAAGTTTTTCAGTACCGCACCCATAGGCCTTTAAGCCATCTTTCCCGCAGGACGGGCATTTTATATATGTTTCAGAATGAAAACCACAGTAATGGCAAACAAGACGATTCTCACGGAGGTGATATGTAAGCGCGACATCGCAGTTAGGACAACGGATCGATTGACCGCAAGACCAGCAGAGATACAGGCTATGAAATCCCCTGCGGTTCAAGAACAGAAGGCTCTGGTCTCCTGCCGTGAGATTCTGCGCAAGTGCATCTTTGAGCCTCGGACTGATTATTTCGTTTTTCAGTCCTTTTTCAGTCAAGACTTTCATGTCCACTATTTCTACATCCGGCTTGGGCCTCTGTTCAACTCGGTCGGGCATTGCAATCAGATCATATTTTCCTGTAATGGCATTATGAAACGACTGAACAGAAGGCGTTCCAGAGCCCAGGATCACGACTATAGATTCCATCTTGGCTCTGACCACGGCAGCATCCCTTGCCTGGTAGCGTGGTATGTTTTCCTGCTTATATGCATAATCATGTTCTTCATCCACAATGATAAGACCCAGCCTTGGTAATGGCGCAAACAAGGCAGAGCGGGCACCAATGACGAGGTCTGCTTCGCCCCTCACCATCCTCATCCACTGGTCATATCTCTCCCCCTGGCTAAGACCGCTGTGGTAAATGGCGATCCGATCGCCGAGACGAGACCTGAAGATACCTTCTATATACATGGCAAGGGCTATTTCAGGAACGATCAGGATGGCCTGCCCGCCATTTTCGATTGTATGTTCTGCTGCCCGGTAATAGACCTCTGTCTTGCCACTGCCGGTCACACCATAAAGCAAACAGGAAGAAAAAGTTTTGCTGTCAAGACATTCCTTGATATGAATCAGGGCGTGGCTTTGGTGTTCATTAAGTCTCTCCGGTACAGGGGACTGAAAAATAATATCCCCTGCAGGATCTCGATATACAGGCCCTTTGTAACCTTCCAGCACACCTTTATTTATCCATTTGTTTGCGAGGTAAACACCATTGGAAAAGTCCTCTGCCAGTCTGCCCAATGGAGCGGCGTCATAATGAAAGACCGTTTTCAGAAATTCAATCTCGTTTTTGGCCCTTAGGACCCCCCTGTTTTCCTCAATTACAGATGCAAGTTCAATACCCTTTTTTGGTCTCACAAACTTCCGCATCAGGGCACCTGTCCGACCTTTTTTTGTGTGCTCTTGAATTACCAGCCATCCCTTTTTTTCCAATCCGTACACCTTCCGGACCGGCCAGGGGAGCCGCTTATGCGGGTTATTTCTTACCCAGACAAGGGCTTTTCTTTGTTCGGGATCTACCCCCTCGGACCTCAAAACTTCAGACCCTTTCTCCGTTAAAAAGGCCGTCTTAAAGAAACCGGCATTCAGACCGCCTGGTAAGGCCGATTGAATAACCTGGCCTATGGGATGATTGTAGTACCGGGCCAGCCATTCAAAAAAAGGGACCAGCTGTTCGTGAAAAAGCGGTTCAGGGTCAAGGACTTCCAATAGATGTTTCAGCGCCTGATTATTATCTCTGGTAACTTCCTCCAATATATAACCGGTTACCTTTCGGTTCCTGAACGGCACCAGAACACGGGACCCAACGCAGGCCGCAGACGCAATATCTTCTGCCACTGTATAAAAGAAAGTTTCTTTGATGCCTACTGATACAGCAACTCTCAGACAGGTCTCGGGTTGATCATTCAATTGCTTATCTCTTTAGAACAGTGTCTATCGACTGCAATTCTCATTATGATAACCGTTCACGATGTCCTTATAGACCTTGGTTAATAATTTATCGGGCAGGTCTGTTCTGAGACATCACTCTACAGGTTTGGGGGCGTTCAGCGAGCGATGAAAGAAGTACTGGTTGCATCTTAAAAAAAAGAGCCTGCGGCTGCCCTTACAGATATTTTTAACGTGTTGAACTATTACCCAAAGGGGTATCTCATTCAAAATGAGAATTGCTGGTCTGTCGATATTTGTCTTCCAGAAGCCTGATAATCTCTCTGAGACGCTCTTCTTCGTGCAGGTTCTTTCCATTTTTATGATCCTGAGGAAATGCCTGGGGTCTTTGTTCAATAATCTTTAATGGCGAGAATTTGATGGGCACGTTGACTTCCACACTGAGGATACGATAGCGTTCAGTGATTTCTTTGCCCCAACGGCATACAATCTTGTAAGCATACCAGCCCTCTTCCAGCTTCCTGTAGTCATCAAACCGTACGGTAGCGATCTTGTGGCCTGAATTTCCTGTAATCCTGTAACTCAAGAAGAGAGGGAAGAAAGTGTCTTTTTCCAGCACGAGCCTGGGGCTGTCATATCCCTTGTCCCCAAGCTGGTAGGAAACAATTCCATCAATCCGGGTTAGGCTGACAGCGTCAAGATTGATCCCCATATCAGATAGAAACGACTTGATGGATGTAATACGGTTGGCAATCAACAGCCGGCGAAACAACATGTCTCGGCCGACCGGACGAGATGCATGTCCCTCATCAATTGCATGCTTCCCCCCTGGCTGTCCAATCAACTGCAAACCGTAAAATCCTGGGGATTTTAACCAGAGTTTCTCCTTCAGGATGATCTCTGCGTCCGGGTCCCTCTGGTTCATCAGAAGGACGGTCTGGGTAATAACGAGAGACTTCAGATTTGAAAAATTGTCTGCCATCAACCCAAGTAACTGGTCAACCGGCATAACATAAGCACAGACCCTGGCAGGGACAACCCAGGTCAAGGTTACCATCAAGATGATTGCTATCCCATATCTCTTAAAAGAAATCGTGAACATTGTCGTCCATCAATAAAAACTGGTAAATGGTCAGGTTCAAAGGGGCAGAGGTACAGAGGCAAAAAGTTTAAGCGCTTTCTAAATAGTTACAAAAATTGTATTTACATATTACCTGCCTGTTCGGGCACATGATCAGGGGGGTGATCATCACTTTTCATGCCCATTTGGTGAAGCATGGCTTCTTTTACTCGATTCATCAGTTTGTCAATGTTTTTTTTGCTGTACTCCTTAACCCGGATCGGTTCGCCGATAGCCATATCAATAGACCCCTTGTTAATCCTAAGACTGTCCTTGGGAGCTATGCGATAACTATTGCTAATGGCCACTGGTACGATATCGCACCCTGACTTAAGAGACAGACTAAATCCACCTCTTTTGAACTCCAGAAGCCTCCCATCGGTACTCCGGGTGCCTTCAGGAAAAATCACTACGGATGCCCCTTGTTGTATCTTTTCTGCTGCCTTTTTTATGCTTTCAACAGCCTTTCTTGGATCTTGTCTTTCTATCCCGATATATCCCGCTTTTCTTATGGAAGGTCCAAAGAGAGGGATCCGGATAAGCTCCTGCTTTACGATAAATTTAAAATCCACTGGGAGACAAGCGAGTAATGCAAAGATATCAAAATAGCTCTGGTGATTTGTCATATAGATACACGGAACTTCTGTATCTACATTTTCCTGTCCGCTGATCCTCACCTTTATGCCGCAGACCCAGAGGATCATACGTGCCCATGGGGCTGCGAGGTAAAAGTGTATTTTTCTCCCGTTCCTGTCAAACAGTGAGAACACCAGGACCCATAGACAAACCATCATGGTGAAAACGGCAATAAATGCATTCAACCAAAAGAATCGGATCATCTTATCTCCAGACGCAATTACGAGAGCAGAGGCATTTTTTCCATGTCGTTCAGTATCCTGTTTCGCCTTCTCAAGGTATCAGCACTCGGGTTAATTGGTGACCACTTGTGGGGACTCGGCAGGATTGCTGCGAGAGATGCTGCCTGAGAACGTGAAATGCAGCAGCATGATACGTTGAAATATCTTCTTGAGGCTGCTTCAATCCCTGCTATTCTCGGCCCCCAGTCCACTGTATTGAGGTAGATCTCCAAGACTCTTTCTTTACTCCATAATATTTCAATTAGTACAGTATAGTATGCCTCAGCCGACTTCCTCAGCCAGCTCCTCTCAGGCCAGAGGAATACTGTCCTTGCTGTCTGCATGCTAATGGTGCTTGCGCCTCGATAGCCTTTTTTTAGAACTATATCCCTGATAGCCTGGCTCATTTCATTAAAGTCGAAACCATGGTGTGACAGAAACCGCTGATCTTCACTTGCCAAGACAGCCTTCCTGATGTGAGGCGAGATATCTTTAAGCGGTTGCCATGATTCTTGCAGCACAATAATTCCGGATGTCCTTCTGTTATCAAACCAGTCCCAGACCATTGTGGCCGTGAAGGGCGGGTTAATGAATCTCAACAAGGACACCTGAAGCAGGCTCAGTGTAAAAAGGATGAGAAGTATTGTCCAACTCCATCGCAAGATTCTACGGAGAAGTTTCTTTTTTCGGGTCTGTTTCTTCAAAACGTTTCAGGAATCTTTGATTGGCATGCATTAAGAGCTGTTCAGCGTTGAATCCCCAGTTTCTCGACAAGTCAACAAGACTAAAGAGGATATCCCCTATTTCTTCGCCAAGCTGTTCTTTCTCTGACCTGTCAATTGCAGATCTCAGCTTGTCAATATTATCCTGGACATCATTCCAGGATTCATCCGGTTGCGACCGGCTTAATCCCGCGCCGGACACTCTTTCGCCCAGTCTGTGGGCCCTGAGAAGGGCGGGCATGTTCACTGGAACGTCCTGCAATGATGAAAGTCTGTTATCCGAAGGGCCTTTCTCAGTCTCCTTTATCTTTGTCCAATTGAGGACCACATCCTCTGCGCTATCTAACTTTGTCTCCCCAAACACATGGGGATGTCGACGAATCATTTTTTCTGTAACCGTTTCCACAACATCAATAAGATCAAACTCTTTTCTCTCGGCTGCAAGCTGGGCAAGGAAAAGAATTTGAAACAGGAGATCCCCCAGTTCTGAGCATACCTCCGGGGCGGATGATTTGGATAGGGCGTCAAGGACCTCGTAGGCCTCTTCAAGGAGGTATGTTTTTACAGTGGTATCCGTTTGCCGGGCATCCCAGGGACAGCCGCCAGGACCTCGAAGTAGCGCTACGAGGTCAACAAGAGATATCATGGCCTTTGATAGTTTATCCGTATCCATATGTGCCTGTATCATCGTTGATCTTTATTGAAATGATCTTATTCATCCATCATATCTTGTCTGAGAATTTTCTTTTCCACTTATCATAGTAATCCGGGAAAATAAGGCTGGTCATGGACTGATACGATGATATGATCAAAGGGGCGAGCCTTGATCCGGTGATAAAAGGTGTCTTTGAAGGGACAAAAAATGTGAGCAGAATGATGACAAGATATGTTATGATTATTCCCTTCAATATGGCCAGCCCCGCACCTAAGATCTTGTCTGCCCAGCCAAGAAATGCCTTTTTTGATATTATACTAAGTCCCCAACCCACAAGGTTGCACAAAACAACAACTACAAAGAAGACTGCCGCAAAGCTGATGACAGGAAGTAATTTCCATGATGGAAAATATGCCCCGAGACAGGCAGTTATCTGTGTTTGGTAAACGCAACCGATCCAGATACCTAAGATCACTCCGGCTATTGATCCGATCTCTCTGAAGAATCCACGGAATAAGCCGCGTACAACGAAGAAGATCATCGCAACAACTATGAATAAATCAAGAAGATTCATATCAAATTTTTATCAAATTTTTAAGCACTCCGTCAAGCCGAATGTCAAGACCCCATCATCCTTGCTGATAACTGCTTGAAATCATGTAGGTGTGAGTGACCTCGAATCATGGCCGAAACTATTTTTCGGGATTTCAGGTCTTTTTGTGATATATTACATGTCGTTCATCGTGAACTTTGAAAAGGTAAGGAACGGGGGGGAATATGAAGAATTCCACAGTTCAAAGGAAAATTTGGCGTTTCTACGAAACCGGAGGGGGTGAGGAGCTGGAGGATAATCTTGTATTAGAGTACCATCTGAAGATTCGCCTCGATGGAGAGGATCTTGTCCAGGTAGTTCTTTCCCCCTCTCTTATTAAGGAATTCATATTAGGATTTCTGTTGACGCGAGGGCTAATACAGGGACCTCAAGATATCTCCCGGCTGCATATTGCCGATAATATTGCATCAGTCAAAAGAAGACACAAACCCAAAGGCATACCAGGGCCATTTAGGGTCATAGATTCTACTGGAAGCAAAAATATTGACCCGGAGAGATTTTATTGTGATACCCAAAAGCCTTCTTTAGACCTGCGCGTCAGGGCAGCGATTTTGTTCAGTGGACTACGGATGCTGTCGGACATGCCGGTTTACAAGAGGACCGGTGGGACACACTGTGCTATTTTATTTTCAGTTACAGGCAAACCCCTGGTTTCCGCCGAAGACATAGGCAGGCACAATGCGGTTGATAAGTGCATTGGAGGAGGTATTGGGAAAGGAATCGATTTGGGAAAATGTTGGCTTGCCTCGTCCGGCCGCCTTCCCGGGGATATGGTACTAAAACCAGCTATCGTGGGAATTCCACTGATAGCGTCTGTTTCAGCAGCGACGTCTGACGGGATTGATATGGGCAAGCGCACAGGTGTCTCTGTTGTGGGGTTTTGCAGGGGGAACAGATTTAATTGTTACTGTTATCCCGAACGTATTGTTCAGGACTGATCCTGGATATTGATGCTTTGTCCACATTCCTTATCCAGGGGCTGCGTCTAAAGGCTTTCGAGGTCCTATGACAGACATAAACAGTCCGGAAAGAATCAGGGCGGTACCCACCACCATATAGGTGTTTATGGTCTCGTGCAATATCAGGGCTGCCATCAGGGAGGCAAGAACAGGCTTTAGAAAAAAGGTCATGGACCCTTTGTACGCAGATGTATTCAATAAACCGAAATAATAGAGGCTATAAGCCAGTGTCGTCCCCACGAAGGAGACATAAAGTACCAATACCCAGGTTTCTGTGAGCCCGCCGAGACCCCCACAGAACAGTCGAACAAAAACCAGGGGCAATAGAAAGAGACTGCCGAACAGCGCTGAAAAGCCCATCAGAAGTATGGCACCATATTTGACTATCACACGCTTTGTAATACAGACGCTCAAGGCGAAAAAGAATGCAGAGATAAGCATCAACCCCAGTCCATGCAACGACCCTATGGTCAGTTGTCCGGACTCCCACGCAAAGCACGAGACGCCCATGGCTCCTGTAAGTACGCCGACCCATTTGCGGAGATGCCATTCTTCATTATTTACATACCTTGCTAAAATTACAACAAATACAGGGTTTGCACTGAAAACAACCGCGCAAGATGCCGCTTTTTCAAAAACGAGAACAGCAGTATGAAAAATAGTGATTGATAAAGTGATGCCAACAAAACCATTCAGGCAGAAAATTCCATAATCCCGCAACCCAAGGGGTTCTAATCTCAGACGCAGGATAGGAATGGAAAGCGCTATCAGTACAGTCCCTGTCAGAAAGAAACGGATAAACGTGAGAACAACAGGGTCCACCCTCGCACCTATGGCCTTGGACGAGATCTCAACCGTGCTGAAAAGTCCTACACCGCAAATCAAACTGGCAAAACCAAGGATTTCATCTCTTGACATTGAGATGGCCATTTTCTCTCCTTTCATAAATCTTAATTAATATACACCTATCAGCCAATAAAAGATAGGGCGTAACAGCTCAATAATTAGCGTTTTGAAAATGGTCTGTCTGTGCGTGGCCTCACGCAGACAGGCTGTAAGGGCAGTCGTCGTCTCTTTCTTAAGCGCGCAACATGACTGACGTCATTCCATGGAACGGCGGTCTATCCTTACACTTCATCACTGGCCTGCCCCGTGAAGAATATCAATACAAGGCTGCCGTTCAATAAATTGAGGCAGGACTTTGTGGCCTTTTAAAAGAGATCCCCATGTCCTTTGTGAATAAGGTCTAAAGATTAAAATTCAGACCTCGTTATTCGTTCATTCGTATATTTGATAATTGGTAGAGATGATAAACAAATCCTACATTGTGCAAGATAATTGGACACACGAGGTCCGGGTTGGCAGGTTCAGGGTTCCGTGTCCAAGGTTAACAGATCGACACTCTTTTTGCATACCAGTTGATTCTATTGTCAAAATCACATGCGACCAAGGCCTAAACCTCTGAAC
>Ga0075124_10001539_pt1 | contig 10748 bp, 8 predicted proteins | sample AntAceMetag02UKS_FD_69809 | JGI IMG/M metagenome (GOLD analysis project Ga0075124, IMG submission 69809) | Saline lake microbial communities from Ace Lake, Antarctica - Antarctic Ace Lake Metagenome 02UKS | ecosystem: Environmental > Aquatic > Non-marine Saline and Alkaline > Saline | place... | reverse complement strand
TTGTAAGTCCATCAGTCCAGTTAATTCAATACCGGCAAGATCAGCTAGAAGACTGGCATCAAAACTGGCAGAATACATGACTTTAATAATTTCGGGATTTTCCAAGATTGGTTTTAAGATGCTTATATCTACACTTGTGGTGTCAACCAGCCAGCAGCATTCACTCTCCCAGAATTGGGCAAGGCAAAGCTTTTTGCCGTAGCGATGCAGATTAACGTCTGCTTCCAGATCAAGAGCGAACTCTGATAATTGTGTTAATTTATCAGCTAATTGTTTCAGCTGCTCAACAGTTTCTACATATATTATCGGATAATCCATTATACAAACCGAAATCCTTTAGTTGAAAAGGCATTTAAATCCAGACCAGAAAATTCCTGCCTTTGGTATTTATCAATTGCCGCAGCGCCTATCATAGCTGCATTATCCATACAATAGTCAATTGAAGGGAAAAAAACTTCGATATTATATCTGCCGGCACGTGATGTTAATTTTTGGCGGAGATAGCTATTAGCAGCAACTCCTCCAGCAGCAACTATTCGACCGATATCATTCTTTACAGCATAATTAAGGGCTTTCTTTACCATGATGTCGATAATTGCAGCTTGAATTGATGCGGCAATATCTGCCTTATGAGTTTCAATCTCATCAACTGAAGTATTTTGAAGGTAATTGCGGATAGAAGTTTTAAGACCACTGTAACTGAAATCAAAATCATCCTTACGATCCAGGCCGAGAGGAAATTTATAATATTTTTTGTTACCATTTCTGGCTAATTTATCAATTAAAGGTCCACCTGGATAACCAAGTCCCATGAGCTTTGCAGCTTTATCAAAGGCTTCTCCAGCAGCATCATCACGGGTTTTACCAATCACTTTGTATTCCTTTCTGGCGAAAAAGTGTACCAACTCTGTGTGGCCACCAGAGGCAACTAATGCCAGATAAGGAGGCTCTAGGTCAGGATAATCCAACTTGATCGCATAAAGATGCCCGACCATATGATTTACTGCGATCAATGGTTTTTGAGCTGCATAAGCAAGGCTTTTGGCAAAGGAAACTCCCACCAGCAATGAGCCTATAAGACCTGGGTTAATTGATACTGCAATGGCATCAATTTCACTGAGTTTCTGATTTGATTTTTCCAGAGCAAGGCGAGTGAGCCACATGATATTTTTTAAATGCAGACGGCTGGCTAATTCTGGTACTACTCCCCCGTATTCTTCATGAATAAGCTGACTACTGATGCAATTGCTATAAACTTTATATGAATTATCTATAACCGCAGTGGAAGTATCATCACAGGAAGTTTCAAAACTCAGGATTTTAAAAGGCTTATTGATCCCCGTCATTCAGATGTCCTGACTATCCTGATTTTTTCAGGTGTATATTCCTGAAGTTTCACGTCAAGGGGCAGGGTAAACTTCAGTGTACCATAAACGCTGTCTACCATAGCGGGAACTATCAATTCTACTTTGATATCATCTTTTGTTACTTTACTAATCAGAGAATCTTTGCCCTCAATTTTAGCTGTCACTTTCTGGGGAGAGAAGGTGATATTTTCTTTTCCCTGATATGTAATAGGAATTAAGGGAATAGTTTTGATCGTGTTCACAATGCTGTTAAATCTGACTACTATTTCCCTGGTATTTAGCTCTATCAATTGTGAAGGACTCACAAGAGCAACTCGCAGACTGTTATTATTCAGATCCCGTTTACTTACAGATTCTGTTTTAATTCCTTCCAGTTTATCAAGCAGTTTTTCTGGTCCTTTCACTTCCACAATATTGCTTCTCACGTCAATTTGCTGCTTCTGGAAAAATTGCTCGTCGCTGTTGGATGAAAAAGTTAGAATTAAAGGTTTTTGACGACTGACTATCCTGTCCATTTCCACCATTTTCACTTTTTGTTTGAACCCAATTATATATTCAATCTGTTTTTCACTACAATTTATATTTTCCAGATTCAAATGGATGGAATTTATTCCATACTTCAATTGGCTGCCATCTTGATGATAGTATATATTTTGATGCCTGAACAAAAGAATATTCACACCATTGGTTTTCAGGATTATATCAATTTCAGGATCAATGAGATCATCTGGAGCCAAATCAGCAGGTTGGGGATCAAATATTAAAGGTATTGAGACAGATTCTTCCTGAACTGAAAGCAGCACACTCTGCAACCACAAAAAAACTGCCATACAGACTGCTAACAACCAAATCCAGATATATTTTTTCATAATATAAAAAAACGACTTCTCTCAAGAAAAGTCGTTCCCTTGTATATTTTTTTTATTAACGTCTGATAATCCTGAACAGCTTTTCTCCCATATATGAAACTTTTTCATTCTCGTCATTTTTCCAGTCTTCTATGGTTTGCTGTGTCAGTAACACAAATTCCTGAGATTGCTCATTACGATTACGTTGAATAATGATATTAGCCAGTTTTTTCATAGATACCCAAATAGTTTTTACACGGGTATCATCAGCTTCAACGAGCCATTCACGAATGTATGGAAAGACGATAATGGGGTTGCTTCGTGCTACTTGAGTTAAGATATGAGTGATTTTCTTCTGAACTTCTATTTTGTCATCATCGATAGCATTGCTGATAAATTCCATAATAAAATTGGGATCGCTGTTGCTGATATTTTCCATCCCATGGAAGGACAGAGCTCGCTTATTTTCATCTTCAGATTTTATCCATTGCGTCATCCGCTCTTTCATTAGATCTGGATATTTGCGCCACATCTCATTTACTATACTCTCTGCTTCCCAGGGAGTTGATTTATAGCAGGAATCAAGGATATCTAATATATCTTCGGGTTCATCCTGACATAAATGGAAATAATAAAATACGGCTGTGGCTCTTATACCATAAAACTTGTGATCAAGCATCTTTTTCATTAGGGGTTCCATTTTATCTGCATCTTGATTCTTTGCTAAATATGTACCCAGATGTTCTCTTATAAAATAGTTAGGTGTATTTGCCACTTTGTAGATTTCTTTCTCTACTTTTTCCGTTTTACCCTCTGCAAGGGTTGCAAATAGTTTATTTACTAATTCCTTAAGATTCTTTATATCTTCATTATCTAATCGCCCAATTTTGTTGAACATAAAACCTACTCTCTTTTTTATATGTTTTTGGTTACCCTTTCGGGGCAAAAGGAATTAATTCTATTCTTCCCTTGTCTAACACTTGCCATTTAAAACAATTTAATCAGACTACCCTGAAAAGTCAAATTATTTATTAATTATTTTTGCTATTTCTTTGGCATAGCCAGATTTGACAGTTCTTTTTGCAGAGAACTGCTGATATTTGATTTATCATCGCGGTCCCATCTGTCATCTATTTTCGCATTTATCGGTGAATTATTCTTAATGTAATTTACGATATTATCACGTAATGTAGATTCCAGATAGGTTATTTGACTATCAGGAAGTTTGGTCAGCATTGCCAGACCTGCATTTCCCTGTAGCAAAAAATCAGTTGTTGCCACTCTGTAGATTTTATCTGCCTGCCAGGGTTCTCCCTGGATTTCTAAACTGGTTACTCTATCAAAATCTGGTCTCTTTCGACTATAAACTATTTTACCTCCTGAAGTACGCAAGCCATGTCTGGAGCCGGAAACTCGCAATTCAATGATCTCTTTAAGTAATTTTCCGTCTATTTCCATAATGACCATAGCATTATCAAATGGCATCACATTAAATACATCTCGATAGGTGATAGGTCCTTTGCTGATTGCTCCTCTGATACCACCAAGATTCAAGAAAGAAAAATCTGCATCACCTGCCCAAACCATGGCATCACAAACCAGGTTTCCAATCAGGCTTTGAGCATCACCATCCTTAGTGAGATGAATAGCTGCCTTGCCAATAACTTCATCCATACCGACTTCAGCAAGTTGCTGCTGCTCTGCAATTATTTCAGCAATTTCAGGTTCTGGAATGAACTCTTCTTCAAACATGGTAACCATCATTCCTTCACGCATTGCCGGCAATTCATAACCTGATACAGTTTTTGTTTCCGGTTCTATTTTCAGAGTGATATGTCCAATACCGCTGCCATAAGCATATCCCTGAACTACCAGAGTATGAGTGACAGGATCTTCCCAGGGCTCAGCAATACCTTTATGAATATGTCCACCTACCATGAAATCAATGCCTTCCACTTCGTGAGCTATTTCCTGGGCATCATAACCCCACCGGCGTTCTTCCTGCTCCTCATTATTTTCACCATAACGATGCTGATATGCTGGCTCAGGGCTATAGGGCAAACCCATGTGACCGACCAGAATTACGATATCTGCATTTTCTTTTTCATTAACGATCCTGATGTATTTTTCCACTTCAGGTTTGGCTGGACGAAATTCCACATTTTTGATATTTTCCGGGAAACTCATCATCTTTGTATCTGTTGTGGTTACGCCGATCACTGCTATCCGAAGACCCATTTTATCAAACATCTTATAAGGCTGGGCATAATCTACCAATTCGCCTGTAGTTCTATCAAATATATTACAAGAAAGGATTGGGAATTTTGCTAGTTCGAGAGTTTTCTTTAGCTCTTCTTCCCCGATGTCATATTCATGATTACCGATCACTAAAAGGTCGTATTTAACTTTATTCATGTATTCTACAACGGCTTTCCCTTTTGTGACAGTACCAATAGGATGACCTTGAAAAAAGTCTCCAGCATCTATCAAAAAATTATCTCGCTCAGCATTTGATTTATCCCGGATCATTTTTATGTAAGTAGCATGTGAACCCCCTCCTCCCAGATCTGGAGGAAAATCAGGATTCATAAAAGTAGCTTCATAGGGATCAATACCCCCATGAATATCGTTTGTCCACATGATATCAAGCCTGAGGTCTTCTGCACTATGCAGAGCTGAACCCGTGCAGAGAAATATCAGTATGATTCCAAAAACTAATTTTTGCATTATTTTACCTGCCAATGCCAGGTGATGCTTGCCTGAAGGGTTATCAGGCTCTCATCTACCTGATCAGGGTTATTCCAGTCACGATCAGAGGGAACCTGCTCATTCCAGAGTCCGTCTCGATCATAGTAACTATCCATAAAAAGGTCTAATTGATCATATTTACGCAGGGAATATTCTAATCCCAGATCCACATCTATTACTTCCATCAGTTTGAAGCCAGTTCCGGCTGTAAATGATGGCATTGTCACTTTCCTGGCAAATTCATTATCACCATCATCAAAGATATAATAACTGGTTTTATAGTTAAAACCAAATCTCATAGGTAATTTCTGGTTTATTTGGTGTTCAACTCCCATATAATAATTTGTCACATCAGAAAATCTTTCGTCAATATCGCTGAAATTTACAAATTCCAGATCAAAATTCATAAAGGTCTTCCAGGTATTACGGGGATGGTATCTAAAACCGACTCGGTAACTGCCGGGTATCACGTAGCTGCCAAGGTCTTCTTCCAGGATATCCTGCCAGTAAAGACTATCAAGTTCTCCACCTGCTGAGGTAGTGTCCCAGAATATTTCTTCAGAATCAATGCCATCCCAGCTGCCACTCACCTTACGATCTAATTCTGTTTTCATCTGCATGGCAAAACCAAGGTCAAGGCGTTCATTTAGATGATAAGCCAATCCTAAACCAAGTTTCCAGGCATCGTCAAATTCACCGCTGATCTCAATATCACTATCCGGCAGGTCATCACTCAGTTCTTTTGCGGCATCTGTCCAGATTATCTTCTCTGAATAGTTCCAGTCACCGGTCAATTGCTGCATCTGAAATCCTGCAGATAACCAATTTTCCCAACTGATACCTGCTGACAGGTTAATACCACTTAGCTCACCTTCTGTTTCCAGAAAATTGCGGGCAATTATTGGAGGATAACCGTCAGGTGAATTATCACCTGAATTACCCGAGTCAGTATTCCCGTCATTGCGCACCTGCTCTTCATAATTACTATTGAAATCTATCACAGGATTATAACCAAGGTTAATTCCTATACCAAGATCATCCAGAAGCATTTTATAACCGATACTGCCTGTAAAATCGCCGTAACCATTACTATTACTCACATAATTGGCATCATCAATATACCCATCAAAGAAATTATACATGGGAATACTTCTATCTTCAGTGTTGATAATAGTGCCAGGATTGAATTGAAAAGTGAACCCTTCTGCTAAAAGTCCCGTCAAGCCTGGATTTAAGGCTAAACTGCCAGGAGCACCTAAATTATACATTCCAGCACTTCCCATCGAAAGAAGCCGGGCATCCCCTCGATACACTTGATTACCGCCATTCAGATCAAGTATCGAATAGGCACTCAGACTAAAAACTGCTATTAATAGCGTGGTAATTAACAATATTCGCTTCATCTATTTCCTCCGGGTTTTCTTAAAATTTATAGTCAAGCTGCAGCTTGATTGCATTTATTTCTTTTTTTACTTTATTATATACCCATTCACCTTCTTCTGGTGCTTCATTCCACCAGGCGCGATATTCGTAAGCTCGGGTATTGTATTTCTTATATTTATATTTCAGGCTCAAATATAGATTATCTGATATTCTGTCAGAAATTGTGAACCAGAATTTAAATCCTTCTTCACCAAAAAAGTCTATTTCCATATCTTCCCAGTCCCAATGAGATAAGCCATTACTATCCCAAAGCATAAAAGCTCCCTGGGTTTTCAGAAGATCATTGAAATGATGGGTATAATCCACACAGATATAATCGGCAAAACTGCGTGAAGATCCTTGAGCAGTAGAATTTCCACCGATTTCTCCATCATTGCTCAAATACACATAAGGAGCTCCCCAGACTGTTAAAAATCTGTATTCCAGTGAAATGCGGTCAAAATTAGATAGATTCGCTATCGCCCTGAAGGTTGTTTCATCTGTAATGGATACGGCTCGCTCAGCAAAATCGTCATAACGATTTTCCTGATGCTTATGCTTCAATCTCAGGCTCATTTGATAGATTGGTCTGAAATCAAGCTCTCCCTGGAAACGGATGCTTTTACGCTGATCACATTTCCTCTCCCAGATATCAATATAAGCTCTGGAAATAGTCAGCTTTTCATTGAATCTATAGCGGGTTTCAAAATATACTCCCCGCTCTGCCTGAGCCTGTGCCTGATTGGAATATAGATCATTCAGAAGTGAGTTGGTCAAGGTGTAAGCATAATTATCAAGGGCAGTATTATCAAATTTCTGATGTTCACTAAATCCCCTTGCGTAGGGATTATCAAAGTCAAGGTCATAATCACGATAAAGAGTAAGTAAATAGAGATTATCCCATTGTGTATAACTGCTGAGCACCATTGCCCCGGGATCATCACCCAAAGCAGTTTCACTACCATCTACCTGAAGTTCTGCATATTCTCCTTCAAAAGATGTATTACCCATAGTAGTCCGCCAGTCCATACCAAATACGCGTCTGTAATCTCTTTCGTAATCATTGGTTGAAGTGGAATATAATGCCATTATCTCGCTGTCAGGATCTTTCCATTTACCAAAAGCATCATCACTCGAGCGGAAAAGGTATCCCGTTAAACTATCAGGATCCACTACAATATCCTTATCATACACAGATTCATAACCGCTGAAGCCTATTTCTGTTCCTGCAATAGGAGACCAGGCAAGTCTTCCACCAATTGTAGTCTCATCAACCCAGTCAAGACGTGGAGCCATTTTAATTACGAAAGGATTTGTAGTACCTGGATCAGAATAACCGTTAAAGAATTCTTCAGCTTCTGCCAGTTCTTCGTTATCAAATCTACGTGTCATGGTTATATAACTGAAAATTTTATCATCATTTTCATCAATAACGCCATCATGATTGCTATCATAGACCATTGCATCTTTTTTGTCATTAGAATAGAACAAAGCTCCATAAAAGTTCTGATTATCAAATTCTGCTGCCACACCACGCAAATTAAATTCCTGGCTGCGTGAAAGGTCCGGGGTAATCCCTGTAATGCGCTTACTGAATCCAGCACCAGTTTTACGGGCACTGTAAAAATCAGTATTTTCCATTACCAGACCTTGTCCAAAGGTTGCACGGTAATGTCCGGCAATTAATTTGAAATGATTACTGCCGGATAAATAATCTTCATAACTGGCAAAATACTTACCATTATCGATTAGTTTCTCACCCAGGTTTTTTGATTGTCCACTAAAGTCAAAAAGAGTAGGTTCACCTCGTTCACTATTATACATGATGCCGCCCTTGATCCTGTTTCCCCAACGGAATCTAAGTTTGGTCATCAGACTGTAATCATATTTATCCATATTAAAGTATCCCCAGTAACTCTGCTCCTTAATGCGGGGACAGCCAGTCTGGGTTTCACCGATTGGTAATAGATTGATCATGGATTCTTTGAACATGGTTTCAGGATCTTCTTCATAAGGATTATCAGCATATTTTACCTGGGCATCAAAATAAAAACGCTCAGCTATCTCCTTCTCTTCATCATAATAGACGTAATGACGCAGGTTTGATGCTCCATAATAGGCAATTCCCTCTGTTTGCCGTAAATCCCGATAATCGGCAATACTGTCACCCCTGGCAATTCTTTTGCGGATTGATACTGCATCCAGAGGTGAAACATTAGGCATATTGAGCAGGTTCGCAAAAGTGAGTCGATTGATATTTCTCGGTGTTATCAGATAATCTTCCCAAACATCACTCATGCCTTCCTGCATACCCTCGCTGTTTCCAAGCCTTTCTATCAGGTATGCTATCTCATCCCTCCGCTGAGCAGCTTCATCACGATCTTCATAATGAGATACTATCACAAGGGGCTTGATCATATTCAAAGTTGCCTGATCTATTTCCTCTATCTCCCTCAAATCATAGATGCTTTTAAAAAAGCTGATATATGTGCGATATTCATAAATAGCTTCTGCCTGCTCGTGCGTTATGGGCAATTGATATAATTCAACCAGATCAGCCCTGTTCAGATCGATCGGTTCAGCAATTAAATTCAAACCGACTACGAGAATAAATAATATTATCAGTCTTCTCATCAGATATCCTTATTTTTTCATCTTTATTTCAACAAATCAGGTTTATTTTTACGCCTTATTATGTAAAGCACTTTTAACGTAAATCCTCAGTATCCTCATAATTCAATGCAAAAATTGTCTTAGACACAAATTACTTCTCATGCAGTTTCCTCAATACCCAGCTCGCTGCCCACATTCCCATAATTGCCGGCATATAAACAACTGACCCCAGAGTTCCCCGCATTCTTCCTGTATTACCATGCCAATCCTGCTGCGAACCAGCTTCTGGTGGATACTGCATTATTGGCTGCTCTATGCTGTAGATCACATCAATTCCGCTTCTGATGCCGCGTCTGCCCAGAAATTTTCGCACCCGCCTTGCCAAAGGGCACATATAGGTCTGAGAAATATCACCGAGTTTGATCTGACCCGGGTCAAAGCGGCTTGCTGCACCTAATATCGAGATAATAGGTATTTTCTGACGCCAGCAATCTTCCAGCAGTCCCACTTTGGGTACCAGGCTGTCAATGGCATCTACCACAATATCAAGTCCGGGTAATAAATCGTCCCGGCTGTCCTGATTACAAAAACCACTGTAGATCTCCACTTCACAATCTGGATTAATATCTTTTATTCGCTCTTTCATCACCTCAGTTTTTTGCCTGCCGATCGAGCTGTGCAAGGCAAGAAGCTGCCTGTTAATATTAGTTTCGCTGATCACATCAAAATCCACCAGCAGCAGTTTACCTATTCCACTGCGAGCCAAAGCTTCTGCCACATAAGAGCCTACTCCGCCTAAACCCATGATCCCTATTCGAGCAGCTTGAAATTTTTCCATGGCTTCTTTGCCAAAAAGCAGTTGTGTCCGCGAAAACTGATCTATTTCCATATTTTCATTCCCATAATATTTTCGATTTTATCTTTTACTTTCAGAAGGTTTGCCAATATATTATATTCACCATCAAAGTCTGCTGGCTTGGCATAAGGTGCATCAGTTTCTATCTCCCAGTATCCCCTTCTGATAATTGCCTGCACCACTTTATCTCCCGGAAGTCTGGCATTCAAAGAATACCCCAGATCAAAGTTATTAAAAGCCTCAAATACATCAATTGAACTATTATATCCATGCAGATATCCTCGCACCTTCGGAAAATTGTCTTTTAAAAGCTTATATAGTTCATAATAGCTTTTCACCACGTGGAATATCACTGGAAGTTCAAATTCCCGTGCCAGTTCAAGCTGCATTAGCAGAACCTTTTTCTGCCACTCCCAGTTATCATTTCGCTTATCAAACCCTATTTCTCCGATGGCTGCTATTTTATTCGAAGCTGCCAGTTCCACCAGAAAGTTCCAGTCCTGCTCGCTGCTTTTTTCATAATAGGGATGAATTCCTGCACACCACGTCATTCCTTCAATGTCCTGCTGCAGATGCCATTCCATCTCCTCACGGCATAAGGCATTGGAAAACCAGCCTGTCACACCGGCTTTTCGCGCAGACTGCAATTCATCATCCAGCCTGCCAGCCCGATAAATCTCTTCCAGATGACAATGATTATCTCTTATTTTTTTCATAATTCGCCCAATATAAAACCTTTCAAATGGTCGATAGACCTTTGAAATGGTTGACCGTTAAGTATTTCTGGAAACACATTGACAACCATTGCGGAGGTCAAGACCATCCGTAAGATTTTACATTCGAAAAAAAGACCCTGACATTGAGTGATGACAGGGTCATGATTATTTCTCTATT
>Ga0075124_10001536_pt1 | contig 10751 bp, 9 predicted proteins | sample AntAceMetag02UKS_FD_69809 | JGI IMG/M metagenome (GOLD analysis project Ga0075124, IMG submission 69809) | Saline lake microbial communities from Ace Lake, Antarctica - Antarctic Ace Lake Metagenome 02UKS | ecosystem: Environmental > Aquatic > Non-marine Saline and Alkaline > Saline | place... | reverse complement strand
AAAACAACTAATAGAAAAATACATTGAATTTTTCAAATCGAAAGACCACAAAGAAATCCAAAACGCAAGTCTAATCCCAGAAAACGACCCAACAGTTTTATTTACAACAGCAGGAATGCATCCTCTTGTCCCATTCCTCTCAGGAGAAAAGCACCCCCAAGGGAAAAGACTTGTTAACGTCCAACGATGCATCCGAACCGGAGACATAGAAGAAGTAGGAGATACAGTTCATCACACCCTATTCGAAATGCTTGGCAACTGGTCCCTCGGCGACTATTTCAAAAAAGAAGCAATCAGGCTCTCTTTCGAATTCCTAACAAAAATATTAGAAATTCCACTAGAAAGATTGGCGGTAACAGTTTTCAAAGGAGACAAAGATGCACCAAAAGATGAAGAGTCCGCACAAGTTTGGCAAGACTTAGGAATTTCAAAAAAGAGAATTGCATTTTTAGGAAAAAAAGACAACTGGTGGGGGCCAGCAGGAAACACCGGACCCTGCGGACCAGACACAGAAATGTTCTACTGGAAAGCAAACAATGAATTAACTCCAGAAGAATTCAATCCCAACGACGACAACTGGGTAGAAATCTGGAATGACGTTTTAATGCAATATAATAAAGACGAAGACGGGAACTACAACGAAGCAAAACAAAAAAACATAGACACCGGAATGGGCGTAGAACGAACAGTAGCAATCCTAAACAATTTAGAAGATAATTATCTAGCAGACATCTGGCTTCCAATTATAAAAGAAATAGAAAAGCTCTCAGGCAAATCCTATAAAGGAAACGAAAGAGAAATGCGAATAATAGCAGACCACATAAAAGCATCAGTTTTTATTTTAGCAGACGGAATCACCCCAAGCAACACCGAACAAGGCTACGTCCTAAGAAGATTAATCCGAGGAGCAATACGATACGGAAAAAATCTAGGCATTCCAGAAGACACAGATTTAACAACACCATTAGTAAAAAAAATCCTAGAAATTTACGACGACTACGACCACCTCCAAAATAACAAACAAACAATAATAGATGAGCTAAACAAAGAAGAAGAAAGATTTGAAGCAACTTTAGAAAAAGGATTAAGAATTTTCAACAAACATTCAGAACAAAACATCGACGGCAAAACCGCATTCCTCCTTTTCCAATCCTACGGCTTCCCAATAGAAATGACAAAAGAATTAGCAAAAGAAAAAGGAATAGACGTTGATAAAAAAGCATTTCAAGAAGAATTAGCAAAACATCAAGAATTATCCCGAACAGCTTCAGCCGGGAAATTCAAATCCGGCCTAGCAGATAATTCCGAACAAACAACAAAATTACACACAGCCTGCCACCTTCTAAATCAAGCTCTAAGAGAAGTCCTAAACGACAAAGAAATTTTCCAACGAGGCTCAAACATAACTCCAGAAAGATTAAGATTTGATTTTAACTTCGACCGAAAATTAACAGAAGAAGAAAAACAAGCAATCGAAGATTTAGTCAACAAAAAAATCCAAGAAAACATTCCCGTAGAGTTAGAAGAATTATCAACAGAAGAAGCCAAAAAACAAGGAGCACAAGGAATATTCGATTCAAAATACGGCGACAAAGTAAAAGTCTATTCAATCGGAGACTTCTCAAAAGAAATATGCGCCGGACCTCACGTAGAAAATACATCCAAACTCGGAACATTCAAAATCACAAAAGAAGAATCAAGCTCTTCCGGAGTTAGACGTATTAAAGCTATATTGGAATAACTAAAAATTTGGATCTGTTAGGGACATCAATTTTGAAGCCACGAAAGAAGACTTTGGAACATCCCATCTTTTAAATCCTCTAGTCTTGCAAAATCCATTTTCAGTAAAAATTTCCCCATTACCATTAACTACTTTTTGAAGACCATGCTCCCTAATAATTTCGAAATCAGGGTTCAGCCCAACAATCTCGTAAATTCTCCTCAAAGGATCTTCGGGAAAGTCTTCATAATCTATATTTTCTATTCCAGCAGGCAGAGGATAGCTTATTTCCCAATCACCATCATTGTTACGAACTCTTGGGGCCAAGATTCCAGGAGCTAAATATTCCAAAACATGAGACCCGATATTAAAAGCAGCCGCATTATCTTTCCATGAATCAAGATTATGACCGTTAATAAAATAACTACCCATCATTTTCCATAATTCAATCCATCTTCCACCATCACCTAGCCCCATAGCAAGTCCTCTTTCTCCTTGCTGCACATTAGGGTAAGGTGGGACGGAGGTTGAGACTCCCATAGCGGAAATTTGTTTTTTCATCTCCACAAGGAGCAGGGGAGATAGCCCATCTCTCTTCTCAAGAAACAACTTATCATAATCTACTTTCTGATTTGGCCAAGAGTAACACACCCCTTCAAAAAAATGAGGCCATCCAAAATCAAAAACAGCGCCCAATCTATTCATTACATTTTTAGAAATTTAAACCTTATAAGAATATAGCTAATTGAAAACCATGTTTGTAAGATTGGCCCAATGTGTGAATAGTGAAAGAAGGCAAAAAGCCTGATCTCTCCCGTCAACATTATGAGGAGTATAAGTCACAGGTCGCAATCCTTTTTCTATTTCACCCAATCTTGTATTCGTTAACTCTTCTCTATCAGAACACTCCAATCCTAAATCGCAAGCATTTCCAGGAACTCGAAAACTATTTGGTAGCCAGCTTCCAGATAAAAAATCATAAGGTGTGACATTCCCCATTTTTTCAAGACCATACCTAGCGATAATTATTCTCCCCTCACCATTTAGTCTTGCCTTGACTTCTTCATTCGGATATTTCTCTCTCATTTTTCTAGCAAAATTTCCATCTAAAATAATATCAAAACCCCAGTGACCAAGTTCCCCCTTTTCTGGAGGAGTTGGACCATCTATTGAGTAAATAAAATTTCGTTTTGCTGCCATATTAAACAAGACAAATTAGTTTTTAAAAATAAATCTATACTCCACCACACACATCACTTTTTCCCAACCTTTTTCTTCCCCTCAATAACCCTAACCCTCTTCAAAATCTCCTCAATCATTTTCTCTGCCTTCCTATTAACCCGATAATCGTATTCAGCCTTCACTCTATCTTTTTGAGCTTGTCTATTCTGACTCATCAAAATCACCGGAGCTTGCAAAGCAGCAATAGTAGACAAAACCAAATTCAAAAGAATAAACGGATATAAATCCCATACCCCAAACAAAACCATCGAAGTGTTAAGAACCATCCACAACCCAAGAAGAACAAGGAAGCTTAAAATAAAAGTCCAACTTCCAGCCCACTTCGCAATTCCATCCGCAGCCCTCTGCCCAAACGTTTGCGGAATAACCAAATGTCTCAAAACACTAGTACTATCCTTCAATATGCTACGTCCCCAATCCTCTTTTTTCATAAAAACTCTAACAAAAATCACTTTATATAATTAGCGAATCACTCCAAATAAACAGCAGCCATACCCGGCTTCGCTTTCTTCGCCTTATTCCCCGGGTCAACCTTCTTAGAATCATTAACCGCAAAGACTTTAACCTTTTTACCAACACCTTCAGAAACTTTCTTAACATCAATTCTATCAATCTCAAACGGCATCACATAAACATAAACATTCTTAGTGTCATTTTTTAAAATTTCTTTAATCCTATTAACAATCTTAGAATTCAAATCCTCATCAACCGCCCCTTTCTTCAAAACATTCTTTTCATCAATCTTAGGCCATTCACTCTTAGAAATAAAATCCTTATTTCCCAACCTCTCCCAAAGCTCCTCGGTAATATGCGGACAAATAGGAGCAAGTAATTGCAAAAATTTACCCAAAGTTTCCTTAGAAACCCCATTACCAATTTCCGATTGCCCATTGCCGAACTTTTCGATTGCATCGAAAAGTTCTCGAATCTCAATCGTCGCCTTCCTATATTCAAAATTCTCATAATAATTCCCAAAATTCTCAATCGTCTTGTTCAACAAAGACAACAGCTCATCACTATCCTTACCCCATTGCCCATTGCCCATTGCCCCAAAAAAATCGAAGATTCTTTTGATGAATCTACTTGAGCCCGATATCCCCTTTTCGCTCCAATCAATATTCTTATCAGGACTAGCAAGACCAGACAAAAAGAATCGAGCAGTATCAATACCATACTTATCCGAGACTACTTCAGGCAAAACACAAGTCTCAGGTTTTGATTTACTCATCTTGATTCCGTCCTCGCCAGACAATATTCCCTGATGAAACAACCGAACAGCCGGCTCATCAAAATCAACCAATCCCAAATCCCTCAAAAACTTAACATAAAATCTCGAATAAATTAAATGCATACAAGCGTGCTCAGCCCCACCAATATAAGTATCAACCGGACACCAATACTTCACCTTCTTAGAATCAAAAATTTTCTTGTCATTATGGGAATCACAATATCTCAAAAAATACCAAGACGAATTAGCAAAAGTATCCATCGTATCACTTTCTCTACGACCTTTTCCCCCACATTTCGGACATTTAACATTCAACCATTTCTCATTTGTCTCAAGAGGATTCCCCTTACCAAATTTAACATCCTTTGGCAACTTAACAGGCAAATCTTTTTCAGCAACAGGCACAGCCCCGCACTTTTCACAATGAATAATCGGAATCGGCGTCCCCCAATATCTCTGCCTAGAAATTCCCCAATCCCGAAGCTTAAAATTAACAACAGGTCTTCCAAGTTTTTTCTTGGCAAGATGTATTGCAATTTCTCTCTTCGCTTCTTGATTTTTCAAGCCATCAAATTTTCTAGAACCACACAATTTACCCGATTCAGTATACGCCCTATTTTCCCAATCATGGTTCGCGGGTGTCTCAATAACAACTCTCAAATTAATCCCATATTTCTTAGCAAAATCAAAATCCCTCTGGTCATGTGCAGGAACCGCCATCACCATCCCAGAGCCATAATCAGCGACGACAAAATTACCAATCCAAACAGGAATCTTTTCCCCATTCACAGGATTAATCGCATAGCTTCCACTAAAAACTCCTTCCTTCTCTAAATCCCCAACACTCCCCTGCCCCGTTTGATGCCGAAGGCTATCTAACTGGGGTTTATCGCTAACCGATTCCAACTTCTTCAAAAACTTATCAACATCCTTCCTCTGCTCTTCAGTAACCAACGAGTCCAACTTAGGATGCCCCGCCGCCACAACCATAAACGTAACCCCAAAAATCGTATCCGGCCGAGTCGTAAAAATAGACCAAGTCTCCCCCGAGGCGACGACAGGAGCCGCAACCTCTCCCTTCCTCTCCAAACCTCTCCCAACCTGCGAAACTGTGAAATCAATCTCAGTCCCAAAAGATTTCCCTATCCAATTCCTCTGCATCGCCTTCGTCCTCTCCGGCCAATCCATATTCTCAAGATTAGAATACAACTCATCCGCATATTCAGTCGTCTTAAAAAACCACTGCTTCAACTTCCTCGTCTCAACAACGACATCACTATGCCTCCAACATTTCCCATCATGAACTTGCTCATTCGCCAAAACAGTATTACATTTCTTACACCAATTAACCTCCGATTCTTTCTGATAAGCAAGACCCTTCTCTAACATTTTCAAAAAAATCCATTGATCCCATTTATAATAAGAAGCATCGGCAGTATTCAAAACACGAGACCAATCATAACTCAAACCCAACGCTTTCTGCTGCTCCATAAAATGCTTAACAGACTTCTTCGTATAATCCTCAGGATGCTCGCCCTTCTCAATCGCCGCATTCTCCGCCGGCAATCCCAAAGCATCATAACCCACAGGATGCAAAACATTAAACCCCTGCATTATTTTAAACCGCGCAAGAATATCCCCAATCGTATAATTCCAAGCATGCCCCATATGCAAACCCGACCCAGACGGATACGGAAACATCTCCAAAACATAATAAGAATTCTTACCGCTATCTTTCACCTCAAAAATTTTCTCCTTCTCCCACCTGCCCTGCCACTTCTTCTCAATCTTCGCAAAATTAATATTACTCATACCCCCATAAGTTTTACAAGTTATTTAAATCTTCACAATAACTTTCCAAAAAACTTATATATACAGTTATCCTATACAATTATGCCAAAACCAAAACAAATAGGTGTAGTTTCCAACTATTTCGCAAACATAAAAGTCGGAGCAATAAAGTTAAGCTCCCCACTAAAAGTCGGCGACAGAATACATATCGTAGGCGGCGATGACACAGATTTCAAGCAAAAAATTAGAAGTATGCAACTCGAGCACGAAAAAATAGAAAAAGCAAAAAAGGGCGACGAAATCGGAACCAAACTCAATAAGAAAGCAAGAAAGGGCTACAAAGTTTTCAAAGCTTAATCCGTGAAACATTTTTAAACTCAATTTATCTAAAACTTTAAGGTGATCAGCCACAGACTGTTTCTGTAAAAAATAAACAAGGTTTAGGACGAACAAGTCGTGAAATAAAAGATTTCACATACCAACGACCAACGACCAAAAACCAAAAACATCAGCGAAGCTGATTCCCCATGGACCCACGAACAAGAGAACTAGCAAAATTAGTAGTAAATTACGCGCTTAAAGTAAAGTCTGGAGAAAACGTAATGATATCAGGCAGCACCGAGGCCGAAGAATTCATCAAAGAACTTTACAAAGAAATAATTCTCAAAGGTGCTCACCCGAATTTAAGAGTAGGTATACCAGGCCTAAACGCATTCTTTTATAAATACGCAAAGAAACATCAGATAGAAAAATTCCCAGAACTATTTGACCACGCAATAAAAAATACTCAAAAATACATCGGCATTAGCACATCTTCAAACACAAAAGAATTAACATCTTCAAGTCCAAAAAAAATATCAGCAAGACAAAAAATAACCCACCCAATCTCAGAATACATTTGCAACGGAAAACCAAACATTCAGCGAAGCTCAGTAGCATTCCCCTGCCAAGCCCTAGCACAAGAAGCAGAAATGGATTTAACAGAATATGAAAATTTCGTTTACGGAGCATGCTTACAAGATTGGAAAAAGATAGGAAAACACATGAATAAAGTTTTAGAAAAATTCAAGAAAGGAAAGTCAGTTCATTTAATTGGACAAGGTGTTGATTTAAAATTCGATATTCATGGGAAACTCGCAAACTCTGACCTCGACGGTGAAAATATCCCAATGGGAGAAGTATTCATGGCGCCAGTACGAGAATCTTTAAACGGTTGGATAAAATTCGACTACCCCGCAATTCGCTCAGGAAAAGAAGTTACAGATATAGAATTAAAATTTCAAAACGGAAAAGTTATCGAAGCCAAAGCAAGCAAAAACGAAGACTTCTTAAAAGAAATGTTAGCAACAGACAAAAATTCTTCCTACGTAGGAGAATTCGGAATTGGACTAAATCCAAAAGTTGATAGATTTACAAAAGATTTATTGTTTGATGAAAAAATGGGTGGAACAATTCACTTAGCATTAGGAGCCGCATACAAAGAAAACGGCGGCGGAAACGATTCAGCATTACATTGGGATATCGTTAAATCCATGAAGAAAGCAAAAATAATTCTGGATGGAGAAATTGTCCAAGAAAACACCAACTGGAAACTTTGAATCAGCAAATCACCCAATGGGCAAAAACTTGTTTTTAAGAGCTTTGAACAAAGCCTTAAAAACCAAATTTATCTCATATCAATAAGCTCTCATAGTCTAGTGGCCAAGGATGCCGCCCTCTCAAGCCGAACCGAAAGGTGAGGATTGAATGACAGACCTCTGGTCTGACTTTCAAGAGGTGGGAAGTTTTTATCGATGAGATAATAAACTTCGTGTTCACTTGAACAACCACTAACAATCTCTTACGAGATTTTGTTGGAGAACGGCGGTGACCCGGGTTCAAATCCCGGTGGGAGCGTTTATTTTTTTAAGCTGCCGATCTTGAACAGTTCATCCCAAGGGACTACCTTCCGCTTCGCGTCGGCATTTCTCGGACGTCGCTTATGTAACTTTTAGAATAAAATATCGAAGCCATCATCGAGACAATCACTTATATCAAAAGATCTTCGCGCCCACCCGCACCAAAAGATTTCCGCACAGAGGCCCTTACTCTCTCTGGCTCACCTTCTCGGTGTTTCTTAGCTGCTTTGAAACAACGCGTATAATTTGAATGGCACTCTTCCATTTTTTCATCACTAACATTTAGCTCTCCATAAGATTGGCAGAATACCTTGTTTTTATCTAATTTGGAAAAGTATGGGCAGGATCATCTTTTACTCCTAGAATATTATCAAAATTTCATTTTAAAAAGTATGGGCAAGTCATTTTTACTCCTAGAATATTATCAAAATTTCATTTTAAATAGTTTTATATTCTCTAGTTAAACAGCTCGTGCCGCAGCATTCAGTTATCTGACAAGTATTTAATTCCTTTTGCCACAAGGCCTCCAAAGTCTTTCTTTTTAGCCCACTCTTCAGCAATAAATTTTCTAATATCAGAATGTGCAGCATAACCGAAATCTTCAGTTATCCAAAGATCTCTAAAGTCAGAATTCAGAAGCGTCGTTAATGATTCACTCAAAACCACAGTTCTAACGTCCCCAATTTCTTTGCAAGTACTATCCCAAAAATGATTATTAAATTGCAAATGAAGCAATTCGTGACCACAAACTCTAAGTGCATGGAGGTAAGGCCTTCTTATAGAAAGTAAAAAAGAATTATCAGTAGGGTCGCAAGGACATCTGCCAGAAGTCGTAATATTAGCTTTAAAATCAGATGTGCAAATCGGTCTTTGAGTAACTTCTTCCAGTCTCCTAAAATATTCATCGTTAATAGAATTCCACCCTTTTTCGACAGATTCCATAAATATCTCAACAAGTCCAGAAGCATATAACATCTTAAAATGTTTCTCAATCTCTGTCCGACAATCTCCATACTCTCGCCCCCCCCACTGATCAATAAATTTTTGCCTCAAAGGAGCCTTGTTGTTCTTTAAGGGAATAATATTACAAGCCTCCCATAGATTATACAAATCTTTTTCTTTATCAAAGTTAAAAGACAGTTTTGGACGTGATTTATTCATCTTCTCTTCCCAGTAAATCTTTAAAGCACATGGGATCCTTATGCATATAATCCCCCGTAACAGCATATGCAACCGCACGACAACCCCTACAGTGAACCACATCATCACAAGAAGCATTTTTTTTCATCTGCTCCATATCTCTCAGGTTTTTCATCACAGCGTTTTCTAGAATAATAGATTTTATTCCCTGGCTAATGTGCCCGACTTCTATCGGCAATCTTCTACATGGGTAAACGGTCCCATCAGACAAAACAGAAAGAGCCCTATATCCTGCAGAACATCCACATAAGAATTTTCCTTCAGCCTTAGCCCTACCAATCATTGAGTTTTCCTTCTCAATAATTCGAAACAAAACATCTGAAGTCAAGATCTGTATCTGTCCAGAATATTTCACCTTTAAAGCCATAGTCTTAGATACCATATCACAAAAATCCCGAGGACCCATATAATTAGGATCCCCATCTCCAAGTTCAGAATCTGGGACATAAGATTTAAATCCAACTCTGTCCGCCCCAAACCGAATCGCCGCCCTAATCACATTTTCAAAATCACCTTTATTAGATTGCATGAGGGTCATGGCAACATTAACAGGTACGCCAGCATGAGAAGAATTGCTAACTCCTTCAATCGCCTTATCATAGGCAAAGGGCATCCCTCTAATTTCATTATGCAAATCCCTTTTCCCATCAATTGAAATTTGAACCCTCTTAACCTTATGAGCTTTAAGATTCCGAGCAACCTCAGGTGTAATCAAAGTACCATTCGTCAAAAGACGTATGTTCACACTCCTTTTTGCAGCATAATCTAGTATCTCAAACAAATCTTTTCTTTTGAGCGGCTCCCCTCCAGAAATCGCCATATCAGGAATCATGTCCCAACGATCAGAAGTATTCTTCAAGTCATCAATCATAGAAACCACCTCTTCTAATGACATTAAATCTTTTTCTTGCAAATGATCGGAATTTCCTTCAACAACATGATAGCAATGACTACATCTCAAATTACAAACATCTGTAGAATCCCATTGCAAATACAAGTGTCTTTTTGCCATCTTTCATGAGATCACCTCTCACATTTTAATCCGAACAGCTAGTACAAGCATCTGCTCCACAACCATCACAAGGGTCGCAGTTGTATGCTCTTGCCCCGGCATCATATGTCCCACCAGCACCTTGCTGAACCGTAGGAACACCACCTAATCCAACCATACTTCCAAGGAACTCTAGCTCGCTAGCGGATATTTCACGTCCATCTACCATGATAAAACATAGGAGAAAGACTATATAAAACTTATGAATTATATGGGATAAAAACTTTAGTTTGTCCAAAACTAAATTTTAATTAAAATAATCACAATAAATAAAAACACTACTTCCCTTCTTTTAACATGATATCTGTAAAGCGGCTAACATCAGAATACCTAGATAATCTAGACGACATTAATTCTGTCTTAGATTTGGGTTGCGCCACCGGACGAAAATCACTAAGATTCGCAAAAAAAGGAATCGAAGTGACGGGAATAGACAAAAGGGAAATAGAAATCACGCAAGACAATTTCACATTCGTCAAAGAAGATATCAGAAAATTAGACTTCAAGAAAAACTATGATTTAATAATCGTTTCGTTAGTTCTACATTTCATGAAAAAAGAAAAGGCAATAGAAACAATACAAAAAACTCAAAAGAACACAGGATTGAAAGGATACAATTTC
>Ga0075124_10001532_pt1 | contig 10767 bp, 6 predicted proteins | sample AntAceMetag02UKS_FD_69809 | JGI IMG/M metagenome (GOLD analysis project Ga0075124, IMG submission 69809) | Saline lake microbial communities from Ace Lake, Antarctica - Antarctic Ace Lake Metagenome 02UKS | ecosystem: Environmental > Aquatic > Non-marine Saline and Alkaline > Saline | place... | reverse complement strand
TTCCTTTTTTGTGTGCCCGAAATCACTGTTGAGCTTGACAGTATACAGAAAAGAGGATTAGTTTAAAGTAAAAATGTGAGAAAACGGATCGGAAAAAAGAAGGATTTCTTTTCAGGGGGGAGAGTATGACGATTGAAAAATTATTGGAAAAGGCGGAAAAATTTGAACTGGATACCTACAAGATTCCTTCCGCTTTCATGGCAGGTCACGTGTCGTTTACGGGGACACCGGAAAAACACCCTCACGACCCGAACAAGATACTGCTGATTGTGGACCCCTTTAGTAAAAACATATCCTATTATGAGTTTCTGACGGTCGATATCAAGGGGCTGGAGGAACTGCCGAGTATCGTGACGAGGGAGGGAAAGTCGGTAAAGATGTGTCGCATCTGGGTGCGAAAGGGAAGCGTTGGTGTACGTTCCACCCCCTTTATTGTGGAAGACACGGCGGAATGGAGAGCGCGGTAAAAAAGGTGGAAAATTATTCTGTCAGTTGATAGGTGCGCACTGTTTTTTATCAGGTGCTGCCTGCTTTTCTGTTGTTGAAATAACCAAGCGTGAAGGCCAGCAAGGGGAGAATGACCAGATAGTAAGGACTAGCCAGAAGGAATATAACGGTTTCGCTCCATAGGTTACTCCCTTCAGCTGGTTTCCCTTTAAAACGGTTAAGAAAGGCATCGACCGTATTGCCAGCCAGACTCCCGAAATAAATAATCTGTATAAAACTCACAATGTGCCCCGCCTTTTTCCGGCCATAGTAATGGTCGAGTCGTGCCTTTGCCTTTTTATGAGGCTTTCCGCCTGTCTCGCTGTAATGCTGAGCGAAGGCAAGAGCGATGGCTTCTTCATCGGGGAAGTCACCTATCTCCATGGATAACAGTTTCTGTATCTCCTCCGCATCGACACCGTGTGTCAGGGCCATTTCACTGTGGAGCCATGTACAATACTTGCACGAAAGGACACCGCTGACAGCCACCATAAGTTTCTCTCTCAGCGCATGGCTCACATCTCCGCTTTTAGTGGCGTTTTTAACATAGACCAGACTGTTGATGATGAAGCACAGAAAATCGTAGAAGAAACTGCTGACTTTCGTGTAGACCCGGGTGCGAGAGGAGTCATTCATGTTGGCCTCCTGAATTGAACAGCGAGTGCATGCCCCGCTTTGTATAGCGGGGTATGCGAGCGAATAAAAAAACAAACATTTTTCTTAACAATCGGAGATTCCCCGCATCGTGTTGCGGGGAGCTTCAACTGCTCTTTATGACAATCTCAGCTTTTTGTTCGGAATGAAGCTTTCAACTTTCTTAGATTCCCCGTATGCAGAGATACTATGGCATCAGATGTCTCTTTTCGTCAAGCCTTTCCTGTAATTGAGAAAAGCAATCAGATCAAACGTAGTTTCTCATCAAAAGCCTGTATTTACAAAGCCCCGGTGCTGTGGTAATTTTCATAGATGTGAAAGGGGGATATCATGAAGGATATGGGTTTCACGAAGGAGATGAGTTTCACGAAGGAGATGGGTTTCACGAAGGATGTTACCGTCGGGAGGTACCTCGATCCCTTTGACGGATTCAAGGAGAAAGAATCCTCCTTAGAGATAAGAAAAGATAAGATAACGGGCGTCACATGCCGGATTCTCCCCTACCGTTTCAGAATGTCGGAAAAACCCGACGTGAATTCCTACCTCGAAAAATCTCCTGAAGCCATCTGTCCCTTCTGCCCGGCACTATTTGAGCAGATGACGCCGAAATTCACACCCGATATTATTCCCGAAGGAAGATTTCATAGGGGGAAGGCCGTTCTTTTTCCCAATGCATTTCCCTATGACAGAAACAATGCCGTGGCCATATTTTCGGACGATCATTTTCTCGGCCTCGACGAGTTGACACCGAAGGTCATGCTGGACGGATTTATGATCTGTCAGGATTACTTCAGCAGGATGTATCGTCTGGACCCTTCACTGCGTTTCTGCTCGATTAACTGGAACTATATGCCCCCTGCAGGCGGGGGGCTCATTCATCCCCATCTCCAGACAATAGTGGGTGAGAACCCCACGCGCTTTGTGAAGACCCTGTACGAAAGCGCCCTAAGATACAAGGAACAAGAGGGGAGCAATCTGTGGAGAGATTTAGTTACCTTTGAGAAAACGGAAGAGGAGCGGTTTATCGGGACCACGGTGGATATCGAGTGGATGACGAGTTTCGCTCCGAAGGGTATGGCCGGAGAAGTGATGTTTATAATGAATGAAAAAAGCTCTATCTTCAGTCTCAATAAGGATGATTTTCTGGAGTTGACGGCGGGGCTTTCACGGATATTTCGATACTTTCATGAGAACGATTTCATAAGTTTCAATATGGTGCTCTATGCCACCTTGGCGGAAGACGACAATCTGTGGATACAGGGGAGGATCATACCGCGCTTTCAACTGCCTCCCCTCGGCACGAGCGACCTCAACTGTTTCGAGAAATTCCACGAAGAAATTATCTGTCCCATCATTCCCGAGGATTTGTGCAAAGAGATACAAAAGCTGTTTTAGAGGGGAACAGAATGCCGGGGGCAGCTTAACTGGGTGTCTATTATTTCGGGGGAAGATCAAATGCTAATTGTCAATATATAATGAGACACAAAATTAGTATCTGTGAATCTCCCTTTGCTCGAAAAATAAACTTTGTCTCTCACATTTTTAAAAATACGATACGCAAATCTAGTTGTTAGTATTGTATGATACGCAACATATGTAAATGATCCGGTTTCTGAGTGTAATTGATGCACTTTATAGGACCGGATTCCTAGGAGTTACAGGCGAAAGGGCAGAAAAATTATCCAACGTGGGATCGATTCGTCAAACGCTGCTCAATCTTTCCTGAAGCAAGCGTAAGGTGAATTAAACCGTTCGTCCAGGAGTATAGTGGCAATCAGAACAAGGGCCGCGAGCGGATTTGATTCCCGTTTACTCCGATCCCCTCTTGCTCCGTCGAAAGGCATCGGCAAAGGGATTGTTAAACGGTTTGGGCGCTGCTTTCCCTTGTCCTTGCTTCTTATTATCGCGCCGTTGCGGCTTTCCCTTTTTAATCTTTTGTTCCCCGGCCTTTGACGCATCGGCTGGATTATTTTTATCCGCGGCGGGCTTTTCACCCGGCGACTTTTTCATGGAGAGCGAAATCCGCTTTCTTTCAGCGTCCACGGCGAGGATCGTCACTTTCACCTTCTGGCTCACCTTCACCACATCGCCCGGTGATTTTACGAACCGATCGGCCATCTCGCTTATGTGGACAAGGCCATCCTGATGGACACCGATATCGACGAAAGCCCCGAAGGCTGTGATGTTCGTAACGACGCCGTCAAGCTTCATGCCCACGACCAGATCTTCGAGCTTTTCAATCCCTTCGGCAAAAACGATATTTTCAAACTGCTCTCGCGGGTCGCGCCCCGGCTTGGCAAGCTCGGCCATAATGTCCCGCAGTGTCGGAAGCCCGCAACTATCCGTTACATAGTCCGGAAGAACGATCTTTTGTCTGCGGGCTTCATCCTGAATCAGATCCATGACTGAACAGTCCTGATCCCGGGCCATCTTTTCGACGATATCGTAACTCTCGGGATGGACAGCGCAGGTATCGAGGATGTTGCTGCTTCCTCGCACCCTGAGGAACCCTGCGGCCTGTTCAAAGGCCTTCGCCCCGAGACGGCGGACCTTTTTAAGTTCCTTGCGGGATGTGAATGGGCCGTTTTCGTCCCGATGTTTGACAATGTTTTCCGCAAGCGCCGGTCCCAGTCCCGATACATAGGAAAGGAGCTGAGCGCTCGCCGTGTTGACCTCGACGCCGACGGCATTGACGCAGCTGACCACCACATCGTCGAGGCAGCGCTGTAATTCGTCCTGATCCACGTCATGCTGATACTGGCCGACGCCGATGGCTTTCGGTTCGATCTTGACGAGTTCCGCCAGGGGGTCCATCAAACGCCTTCCGATGGATACGGCTCCACGGACGGTGATATCGTGGTCGGGGAATTCATCCCGTGCCACCTTGGAGGCGGAATAAATAGAGGCCCCGCTTTCATTGACCATGATGATGGAGATGCCTTGAGGCAGATCGAGGGAGCGAAGAAAGGTCTCCGTCTCCCGGCTTGCCGTGCCGTTGCCCACGGCGATGGCTTCAATGCCGAATTGGCTGCATAATGCCGTGACTGTCCGGGCAGCTTCACTACGACCCTTTTCCGAGAGGATGGGGAAGATGGTTTCATTATGGAGCAGCTTTCCCTGACGGTCCAGGCAAACGGTCTTGCAGCCCGTTCGGAAACCGGGATCGACAGCCAGAACGGTCTTCTGCCCCAGGGCTGGCGCCAGAAGAAGCTGGCGCAAATTATCGGCAAATACTTTGATGGCTGTCTCATCGGCTCTTTTCTTGGTTGCAAGACGGATTTCCGTCTCCATGGATAGCGCCAGGAGGCGTTTGTAACTGTCATGAACCGCCAGTTTGACCTGCTCCGCCGCCTCGGTCTCTCCCCTCACGAAAAGCTCCTCCAGAATGCTCCGGGCCTCTTCTTCCGGTGGGGTCATGCGCATGGTCAGGAACTCTTCCCGCTCGCCCCGGCGCATGGCCAGAATCCGGTGGGACGGCGCAGAGGCAACGGCCTCTTCCCATTCATAATAATCTTTATACTTGATTCCCTCCGCTTCCTTATCCCGAATAACCTTTGATCGAATGACCCCTTTATCAAAAAACAGGGTCCGCATCCTCGCCCGCGCTTCCTGGTCCTCATTCACCCACTCGGCGATAATGTCTCGCGCCCCAGCAAGGGCGGCATCGGCGGATTCGACGCCCATCTCTTCACTGATAAAGGGCGCCGCCTCTGCCTCAACATTTATCTCTTCCTGCGCAAAGAGTATGTCCGCCAAGGGCTCCAGACCCTTCTCCCTGGCGATGGTGGCCCGTGTACGGCGTTTCGGGCGGAAGGGCAGATAGATGTCTTCCAGAACGGACAAAGTCTGCGCCCCGGTGATTTTTTGTTCCAATTCTTCCGTCAGGAGGTTGCGCTCCGTCAGGGATTTTATTATGGCGGCGCGACGGCTTTCCAGTTCTTCCAGTTGCTGCAGACGGTCCCGGATGGCCGTTATGATCACTTCGTCAAGAGATCCCGTTACTTCTTTCCGGTAACGGGCGATAAAGGGCACCGTCGCCCCTTCTGCTATCATCTGGGCCGTATCTCCGACCTGCTTAACCGTCAGGCTGAGCTCTCCGGCAATCTTTTCGTATCGTAATTCCTTCATAGTGATCCTTTTCCGCAATTTCTTAAAGTAACCACGTGAGCTATCACAGGCCGTGCCTTAAATGCAATCGTCAGATTGACGACTTTTCGAAAAACCGTCAAAGATAATCCTTGCTATTTATAGAATATGCCTGTACAAGGCGCCATGTGATCACGATAGTTATTTGCCTTCCCACATTTCTTCTTTAGAAACTTCGGCAGGAAAATCCAGCTAATCGTAACAGAATCCAGCTATAGTGCGTGATCTGCAACCGGTTTTTCCGGTGCGGCATCAGCGCATGAAGCGGTGCAACTAAAACACCGCAACGATTAGAAATGGGTTCAAATGTCACTAATACTTATAAAAGAAGGAAAAAGAAGAAATGAGTTTTGAGAATTTTGAGTTACATTCGAAAATATTTGCCGGCGTACAATCGTTGGGTTACAAAGAGCCGACACCCATTCAATTAAAATCAATCCCGCCGGTCATGAAAGGCCGCGATGTCGTGGGACTTGCCCAGACCGGCACCGGGAAAACAGCAGCCTTTGTCCTGCCTATTTTACAGCGGCTCATACAAGGACCACACAGTCATGTACGGGCGCTGATTATCGCTCCGACGCGGGAACTCAGCGAACAGACCCATGAAGCCATTAGGCAATTGGGCAGTAAAACGAAGCTTCGAAGCGCATCCATCTACGGCGGTGTAAGCATTCGCGGTCAGATCAAGAAGCTGCATGATCATGTGGACATCATCTCAGCATGCCCCGGCCGTCTTTTGGATCATGTCAACCGCGGCACCGTGGATTTATCCCGTATAGAGGTTCTCGTGCTGGATGAGGCCGATCGTATGTTTGATATGGGCTTCCTGCCGGATATCAGGAAAATCGTGAAGCGCCTTCCGACAAAGCGTCAGACCTTACTTTTTTCTGCCACCATGCCTCAAGATGTCAAAAAACTGACCAATGATCTCCTGCAAAATCCGTTGGAGATCAAAATTGGCAGTACAGAACCGGTTGATACCGTTTCGCATCGATTTTATCCAGTGCGAATGGACACTAAAACCGAGCTGCTCAAAGATATTCTTGACCATACGGAGAGGGAATCGGTCCTGATCTTTACACGAACGAAATCACGGGCGAAAAGCGTTGCGGGTCAACTGGATAAATCGGGATACAGTGCTACTTCACTGCATGGAAACCTGACGCAGCAGAAACGCCAGAAGGCCCTTGACGGCTTCCGAGACGGCCGATATGAAATCATGGTCGCCACCGATATCGCCGCCCGTGGTATTGATGTGAGAAGCATCTCGCATGTCATTAATTATGATATGCCGGCGTCAAAAGACGACTACACCCATCGCATCGGCAGGACGGGCCGCGCCTCCAAAAGCGGAGAAGCCTTTTCATTTGTGACCGGTCAGGATGCCGGCCTGGCGCATTCCCTGAAGAAAACGCTGGGAGACAAACTGGAATATCGTAGCATCAGTGGATTAACGATTGCTATGCCGATTGACCAGGCCTCTTCTCCCGGCCGCAAACGTAGCGTGAAGGACACGAAGACGCAAAACGGCAACAAAAGGTCATTTTATCCCAAGGGTCAGGGGAGCAGAAAACCCAAGAAGCGCTTTTCACAACCTGAAGGCCGTCGTTCCTGGTCGCATTGACGCTCAATAAAAGCACTCTTACCCTACCTTGTGCACCATGATCGCCGTTGACTCTGCTCCTATATCGCGGAGCCCAGAAATCATGATGACGAAATCGCCTTTTTTCGCGAGGCGCATGTTCTTCATGATGCGTTCGCCGTAGGTGAGATACTCATGGGTGGACATGGTTTTCTTGACAAGATAAGGATACACGCCCCAGAGCAGTTGCATATGCCGCATCACGGTTTCGGACTGTGTAAGCGCCATAATGGGCGCGGCCGGCCTGTCGGACGATACCATCCTCGCCGTATATCCCGATGTGGTGAGCACGAATATACTGTGTACCATCAGGTCGCGGGACAATTGCGCCGTGGCATCGCCGATCGCTTCCAGAAGGTCGTTTGCGCTTTTTTGCAGGGGTTTGTTGAACCTTCCCCCCTGTGAGAAGAACTGGTACGCCTCGGTTTCGCGCAGGATGGAATCCATGGTCTCGAACGTCTCCAAGGGATATTTCCCGGACGCAGTCTCGGCCGACATCATCACCGCGTCAGCGCCCGCGAGACACGCGCCTGCCACGTCGGTAACTTCAGCGCGCGTGGGCCGCGAATGCTCAATCATGCTTTCGAGCATCTGAGTGGCCACGATCACCGGCTTGTTCATCCCGTTCGCGATCTGAATGAGTTTATTCTGGATGATGGGGACTTTTTTCGCAGGCAACTCCACGCCCAGGTCGCCGCGCGCGATCATGATGCCATCCGCGAGTTCCATGATGCTCTGGATATTCGTAAGCGCTTCGGGCATTTCTATTTTCGCAATGATGGGAATGTCGGACAGGTGGCGCTTCAGCCAGTTTCTGAGGTCCATGATGTCGGCGGGTTTCCTCACGAACGACAGCGCGATATAATCCACGCCTCCTTTGATGCAGTAGAGCGCGTCGTCTTTGTCCTTGGCCGTGAGCGCTGTGATGTGCAGTTGCGTGTTGGGGAGGTTCATCCCTTTTTTGTTCTTGAGAACGCCACCATGAATCACTTTTGCTTCGACCCTGTCCTTGTATTTTTTCACTACCTTCAGTTCGAGGTTGCCGTCGTCGAGCAGGATGGAATGGCCCGGGACCACCTCCTTCACAAGGTTCTTGTACTGGGAGGGGATCAGGCTTTCACTTCCGATAACCTGTTCCACCGTGATCGTTACCACCGACCCTTCCTTGAGTGTAATGGAACCGTTTACAAATTCGCCAACCCTGATTTTAGGCCCGCTCAGATCGCCGAGGATGGCAACGGGCTTTTTCAGCCTGCCGGATATTTTCCGTATTAATTGGATTGTTTTCAGGTGGTCTTCTGCCTTGCCGTGGGAAAAATTGATACGCGCAACATTGAGCCCTTTGGCAATGAGCTTGCGCAGGTTTTCCGGTGACGACGATGAAGGGCCTATGGTTGCCACGATCTTGGTGCGTCGGAAATACAAGTATTTATGATGAAGGTCGAGGTCGAAGATGTCGGAAGGGGTGATTTTGGATGATATGGAAGCCATTGAAAACTCCATGATCAAAAAAAATGATTATACCCGAAATAATCGTTCTGCCTTGTCGCGCTCGATACGTCTTTCCACAATGCGCCGTCCTGATCAATCTTGTGCAACTCCTTCGTTGCAAGCGCGATTGTTTTATTTATAAGGCATTGCTTTTTTAGTGAAAGTATATGGAGAGAAAATTTGTGTGTCAAGTAGATTTTGGCAGCACAATATTGGGTGAGAGTCGTATCGCAACGAATGTCTTTTTGATAAATCGGCTCATTTTTTGTTGATTTACCTGCCACGAAGGCCTTTTCGGCGGCATTCAGACAGGCCAGATTTATCCAATGTCCTTTGTTTCTTCCCCCGTTCGACCTGATTTTTTGCTGAAGGCATGCGAGACTTCAAATGGTAATGATCCCGCATATAATCGGCCATGTGATGCGGTTATTATTCCATTGACACACAATGCCGTTTTCCTTATACTTTCTTCACGAAAAAGGAAGCTCTTATCGAATAACTTTGTTTGGTTATAGAAACTCCATCAGACACTCCGCCGGTTCTAAAAGTATACACCGGCACGTCGTTCTCCCTTAAAACGGTCACTTTCCAATCCATCACCGCTTGCCTTTCTTTTCGTAAATCAGGCCTTGATAGCAATAATGTATGCATTATTAATTGCCTTACTATGAGGTCGCCATGTCACAGGACAACATGCGAAAAGAATCCGAGCGCCGTCTTGCCACGGTGATGTTTGCCGACATCTCGGGGTTTACTGCCATGTCCGAGAAGATGGACCCCGAAGAGGTCACCTGTACCATGAATGACTGCTTCTGCATGATGGAGGAGTGCATCAAGGAACATGGCGGCACCATCGACAAGTTTATCGGCGACTGTGTGATGGTGCTCTTCGGGGTACCGAAGGCCCTGGAGGATACACCCCAGAAGGCAGTGAACACTGCCATCGAGCTTAGGAACTCTCTGCAAAAATTCAACAGGGAGAAAAACCTCAGCATTCCGCTCAACCTCCATATCGGAATCAACACCGGTCCTGTATTGGCGGGCATGGTGGGAGGCTCTGACAAGCAGGACTATACGGTGATGGGTGACACAGTGAATCTCGCCTCCAGGCTGGAGGACGCCTCCCAGGTAGGACAGATCCTCGTGGGCCCTTCCACCTACAAGGCCACCAGGGAAGGATTCAGATACAAGATCCTTGAGCCCATCGCTCTCAAGGGGAAGGCGGAACCGGTGCCGGTCTATGAGCTTTTGTCCGTCAGGGAAACACTGTCCCGTGTGCAGCGTGTCGCAGACCGCATGATCTCATCGGTGATGGTGGGGAGGGACAGCGAACTCAACAAGATTGAGTTTCAGATCATGAAGGCCATCAACGGTGAAGGCTCCATTGTGAACGTCATCGGTGAGGCGGGTATCGGAAAGTCGCGTCTCATCTCAGAGATGAAGAACAGCTCCGTCATGAAGAAAGTCATCCTGGTGGAAGGCCGCGCCATCTCCATGGGCGCGAACCTCGGGTATCACCTGATTATCGATATGTTTAAGAACTGGGCGCAGATCACCGAGGAAGACTCTGAAGTGGCTGCTTTAACCAAGCTGGAGTCTGCCATACGCACCATAGCTCCTGAAGACCTGAGGGAGATCCTCCCCTTTGTTGCGACACTCATGGGCGTCAAGCTGGTAGGACGCTATGCCGAGCGGGTTAAGGGCATCGAGGGCGAGGCCCTGGAGAAGCATATCCTGAAGAATGTCAGGGACCTTATCATAAAATCAACTGAGCTGACGCCGCTGGTTATAGTAACAGAAGACCTTCACTGGACGGATATGAGCTCCATCGAACTCCTTGAATCACTCTTTCGTCTTGTAGAGACACAGCGGGTTATTTTCATCAATATATTCCGGCCTGACTACAAAGAGACAGGCGAGAGGGTCGTCGAAACCATCAACGAAAAACTTCCTGCCTGTTATGTGGAAATCAATCTTGAGCCCCTTACCGAAGAGATGAGTGAAACCCTCATTGGCAATATGTTGAACATTAAGGGTCTTCCCCATGGAATTAAGAACAAGATTGTGAAGCGAGCGGGCGGGAATCCATTTTTTATCGAAGAAGTCGTACGGTCATTTATCGATGAAGGTGCCGTTATCGTAAAAGACGGCGGCTTTGAAGTAACGGACAGGATTGAAACCATAGTCATCCCTCATACCATCAACGATGTACTCATGGCGAGGATTGACCGTCTTGAGGATGAAACCCGGAATCTCGTGAAAGTTGCCTCGGTCATCGGAAGAAATTTCTTTTATCGAATCCTTGCAGAGGTGGCACATACCATTGAAGATATCGACAACCGATTGGA